>Ga0233425_10000298_pt1 | contig 130162 bp, 92 predicted proteins | sample Watercolumn_Towu_2_FD_181712 | JGI IMG/M metagenome (GOLD analysis project Ga0233425, IMG submission 181712) | Freshwater microbial communities from Lake Towuti, South Sulawesi, Indonesia - Watercolumn_Towuti2014_140_MG | ecosystem: Environmental > Aquatic > Freshwater > Lake | place...
ACACCGCGTGCTCTTCGGCGGCGACGCAATTCATGGAGCGGTGTACCTGGACCTCGGGGGCAAGCCGGCCCTGTGTCCGACTTACCTGCATGTCGCCGCCTACCGCCAGACGATCAACTTCGTCAGTCACCTCGACCTCGAGGCCTACTGCGGATGCCACTGGCCCGTGAAAACCGGCGGCGCGATCGGCGAGTTCTGCGCCGAGAGCCGCGACTTCGTCGAACGCGCCGAGTCGCTCACCCTGGCGGCGCTGCGGCAGCCCAGGACGCTCCGCGAGCTTTGCCTCGAGGTGGGGCCGCGCCTTGGCCAGTGGCCCGAGCCGATCCACCTCGAGCTCTGGTACGCTTTCGCCGGGCATCTGCGGGACCTGACTTCACGCGGCCTCGTGCGCGCCGACGCCGGGGGGCCCCCGACGCGCTACCGGCTCAGTTAGCAACCTGCCAGGAAACGATGAAAATCACGGGCCTGAAGACAGTGGTGGTCAACGCCCAGATGCGCAACTGGGTGTTCGTCAAGGTCGAGACCGATACGCCGGGCCTTTGGGGCTGGGGCGAAGGATCGCTCGAGTGGAAGACGCGATCGGTGGTGGGCGCGGTCGAGGATTTTGCCCCCATGGTCCTGGGCGAGGACCCGCTGCGCATCGAGCACCTCTACCAGAAGCTCTACCGGCAGTCGTTTTGGCGGCTGGGGGTAATCGGCATGTCCGCCCTCTCGGCGATCGAACAGGCGCTCTGGGACATCAAGGGCAAACATCTGGGCGTGCCCGTGTTCGAGTTGCTCGGCGGGTGCGTGCGCGACCGGGTGCGCATGTACACGCACCTGGGCGGGGGCGACATGAAGGCCGTGTACGAGACCTTCGACGCCGGTCCGCTCATCGACCTGGCGCAGGCGGTGATCGCGCGCGGGTACACGGCGATCAAGGTGGTGTTCGTGCCCTATTCCGAGCCGCTCGAGGGAGCGCCCAAGGTGCGGAGGTTCGCGCAGCTCATGGAACGGCTGCGGGAGAGTGTGGGCGAGCAGGTGGATATCATGATCGACTTCCACGGGCGCACGACACCGGCGATGGCCGTTCAGTACATCCAGGCCGTCGAGGCCTTCCGGCCTTACTTCTGCGAAGAGCCTGTGCCGCCTGAAAACGTGGAAGCCCTGGTCGAGGTGCGCCAGGCGGTGCGTGTGCCCATCGCCACCGGCGAGCGCCTGGTGGGCCGGCATCAGTTCCGTCCGCTCTTCGAGCAACGGGCTTGCCACGTCATCCAGCCCGACCTCTGCCACTGCGGCGGCTTGTTCGAGGCCCGCAAGATCGCGGCGATGGCCGAGACCTACCAGATGGGGGTGGCGCCCCACAATCCCCTCGGGCCGGTGGCCAACGCGGTGGCGCTGCACTTCGCCCTGGCGACCCCGAACTTCCTGATCCAGGAGGATATGCTCACGGACGTGCCGTGGCGCTGGGACGTGGTCCAGAGCGCCCTGGAAACCCAGGGCGGCTATTGGCAGCTTTGCCGGGCGCCAGGACTGGGAATCGAAGTGGATGAAGCCGCTGCCAAACGGCATCCGTTCCAGCAGGAGGTGATCCACTCGACGACGATCCGCGCTCCCGACGGCGCGATCCTGGATTGGTAGGCCACCCTCTCCCATCGGACCCATCGGACCCATCGGATGGGAGGGCCGGGGTGAGGGTCAACGTGCTCCCCGCGCCGGGCGCCTTCCTCGCCACGTCCCCACACCGCCCCACTCAACCGGCGGCCAGGGCATCGACCCCGAGGATGTACTTGGAACAGCGTTGAAGGCGGAATGGCAGCGTGTTGGCGATCTCCGCCGCCTCCTCTGATTTCGACAACCCGTATTTGAGTTCGAGGACAACTCCGGGATCCTGGCGCGGCGGCACCCGCCACCAACGATCGGGCAGGCGCGCGTCGAAGAACTCGAAAGCCCAGTCCACCGTGAGGCGCACGCCGCCATTCCGGCTGCAAAAGTAGCGCCGCCGGTAGCGATTCCCCAGCGAAGGCTGCAACCCACGCAGGTGCGCCCGGATGGCCTCCGGGAGGCTCGAGTTGCCCAGCAAGCCCTCGAGCATGGCGTGTGAGCAGCCGCCGTTGAGGACCAGGCCGGGCAGCGAAAACGATTCCTTGCCGCGTACATGGTCGTGTTTGGTCTTGAACTCCAGGACCGGGTGATCGATGCGCCCCCCCAAAGCGCCGTACCAACGAAGGCGGACCTTCACGCGATCACAAGCGCCGTTGAGGTGATCCGTGTAGTACCGGAGGTCGGGGGTGTCGAGGTACAGGTTGTTCACGGCGCGCTCCGGGTACATCTCACGGAACAAGGCGCGATGCCGGCGAACGAGCGTCACGGCCGCATCCGCCGTCACACCCGAGGCGATGAACTTGCGCTCGAACCGCGGTTGCGATGGCGGAGCTAGCATGGCCGGCTTCGGACGTTCAGGAGCCCAGGCCGCGATCCTCGAGGTAACTGATCCGCACCCCCGCGCTGAGGTCGCGCAGGCGGCGGTTGAACTGCTCGAGTTTGCCGGCCTCGGTAGGCGCGAGCAGGAAGGCTGCCTCGATGGACTCGGGCGTTTCATCGAGCCGTTTCAGGCTGGCCGAGGCGCCCGTTTGCGCGAGGGCCTCGAGAATCTGCGTGACCCGCAGCGCCTGGGGCGCCGGGCTGCTTACGGTCAAATAAAGATTGGGCGCCTCGGCGGGCTTGGCGGTGCGATGTTGCACGGCAATGATCCCGATGATGATCGCCAGCGCCACCGCGGTCACCAGCGCCTGGCCGGCTCCGAACCCGAGGCCAATGCTGATGGCCAGGAACAGGTAGGCCAGCTCCTCCGGTTCCTTGATGGCGGCGCGGAAGCGCACGATCGACAACGCCCCCACCAACCCCAGCGACAACGCCAGGGACGACTTCACGATGCTGATCACCAGCGTGGTCGTTACCGTCAGCAGGATGAAGTTCCGGGCGAACAGTTTGCGGTTCGACAGCGAGTGACCGAACCGGATGTACACCAGGCCCAGGAGAAACGAAAGCAGCGCCGCCAGGACCAGGTTCAGGACGAAGGTGGGAACGGAACTCACCGCGTTGGGAGTCCCAAACAAGTCCAACAGCGTCTGTTCTTTGTTCATAAACTCGGTTTATCGTCGTCCGTCGCCAACTTCGTTGCGCTACACCGGCGGAACTCTCGCCTTCGCCCGGCGAGGCGCCATGTCCAGCGGCTCGGCGCGGCTGCCGCCTGCCGTCACTACGAAGAAGACAAGGACCGGACCCGGAAGTTACACGATTGTTACGGGATTGTCCCGGTCGAAATCCTCGGTTCGCAAGGCGGTCGTCACTTTCGCGGCCGCAGCCCGGCAAGGAAAAGCGCGCCGGCCACAATCCCCACGAGCACAGACAGGAGCGCGGCGCGGCCGGAGAACATCGCCACCAGTTTCGAGATCAGCTCCAGCGCGAAGCAGGCGCTGGCGACGGTCAGAAAGAGCCAGAAGGGACGCAACTCGGAATCCGCGCCCCGCCCGCAGCCCGCCGATCCTACGACCATCGCGCACGCCACCGCCGAGAAGAAGAAGACGAACTTCCAGTACAGGATTTCCGGCGTGAGCCAGTCCGAGGGTCCCATCAGGACGAGCGCGGCAAGCGCGGTGAAGAGCAGGATGCGCCGCTGGTCGTGGCGTGGAGCCGCGCCGGCGGTCCGGCGGCCCGATCCGCCCGGCGCCAGGCCCTGCGGGGACTGGCCGCGGGCGGCTTTCCAGCAGAGGATCGTGCCGAACCAGGCCAGGCAGAGGGGCGCCAACAACGCCATTTGCGGCCAGCGCCAGTAGTGTTGGAAGCCCCACACGTAAGCCTTGATCCACTGGACCACCAGGCCGATCGCCAGCCCCATCTCCAGTGCCCCAAACGCACCGTAGGCCAGCAGTTGCCGCCGGCCCAGTGAATCGCCGCGCGACCGGCGCAGCCGAAGGTCTTCCAGCGGCACGATGCCCACAAACAAACAGATGTAGAGGATCACCATGCCCGAGGTGGCGGAATCCACCACGTAACGACCCGCCGGTGGCACGCCGCGCGGATGCGCGAGTTTCCAGGCCAGGAACAGGTTCTCCTGCCATAGGCCATAAGTGAAACCGATCAAGGCCAGCATCGCCACGGAAGCGGCGCCGGTGATCGTCCACGGATGGCGTCGGGCCCACCCCTCGACGCGCTCGCTCCAACTCGCGGGACGCGCCTGGATGGGCTCGTGTTTCAAGAACCGCTCGAGGTCCGCGGCCAAATCGCGCGCGGTGGCATACCGCCGTTCGGGGCGCTTCTGAAGGCACTTGAGACAGATGGTCTCGAGGGCCGCCGGAGTCATCGGATTGAGTGTCGCAGGACTAACTGGCTCGGTATCCGACACCAGGCGCAAGGTCTCGAGGGGGTTCGGCCCGGCGAATGGGGGTTGCCCGGTGAGCAGGAAGTAGAGGATCGCTCCCAGGGAATAAACGTCGCTCGGCGGGCCCACCAACTCGTGATGTCCTCCCGCCTGCTCGGGGGGCAAATAGCCCGGTGAGCCCAGGACCTGGCCCGTGAGCGTCAAGTCCGACTCGCGCTGGAGTTGCTTGGCCAGCCCGAAGTCCGTGATCCGCGGGTGCCCCGCCGGGTCCACCAGCACATTCTGTGGCTTGAGGTCGCGATGCAGGGTGCCGCGCTGATGGGCGAAATGCACGGCCCCAGCGATCGTCTTGACCAGTTCCGCCGCTTCACGGCTCGAGACGGGATGGGTCCGCGCCCAGTCGGCCAGGTTCTTGCCCTCGACATAGTCCATCGAGAAGTAGTGCCGGCCCTCGTATTCACCCACGTCGTGGATGGCGACGATGCTGGGGTGCTGCAAGTTCGCCGCCGCCTCGGCTTCGGTGCGGAAGCGCTGCACAAACTCCGGCGTGGCGAAGGGACCCGCCAGGATGACCTTCACGGCCACCACGCGGTTTAAACTCAACTGGCGCGCCTTATAGACGATTCCCATGCCCCCGCGCGCGATCTCCTCGATCAATTCGTAATCCCCGAAGCGCGGCGGAGGCCGCTGGGGGCAGGAGGCCGCGGGCGCGGCGGCAAGCAAGGCCGGGCCCAGGGCGTCGGTCGCATCGCCGACGGTCGTCGGCGCCTCGGGGTCCAGGGCCGGGCCCAGGGCGGCAGCCGGCAGAGCCACGGGAGCGCCGCACGCGGGACAAACACCCGCCGGGACGCTGCCGGGCAGGTCCGCGCCGCATTGTGTGCATGTACGCGTTGTGTTCAAGGCCGCCCCTCTTTCCACGCGGGCCGGGAGGCGAAAGAGGATGCGTCCTCAATCTGGCCAGCAGCGGCCCGATTTCCAAGCCCGGAAAAAGTGCGAGAAAAGTTGCGGCATGGACAGCGGATGTCCAACCCAGGCTGGCAAGGTGGCGGGCAAATATGACACGTGAAGCGCAACCAATGGGCAAAGACCAGCTCGAGCTGGGTTTGGAGAATCCGGAGCAAACTCGCCCCCTGCCGCCCGCCGGGCGGCGGCGGAGCCGGGCGCGTTGGTGGTTCGAGCGGATGCACGAAGTGGTGGACCGCGCCTTCGACTGGCGTTCGGTTCCCGCCGCGCGCCCCGAGCAGGTTCAACTGGCCCTGGCGGAAGGCCGGTCGTAGGCCGCGCGCCGCCCGGCGCTTACAGGCGCTCGAGCAGCCGTTCCAACTCCCGGTCCGTATTGTAGAAGTGCGGCGAGAGCCGGATGTATTGCCGTCCGCTGCGGTCGGCCCGCAGCGACGTGATGATCTGCGACCCGGCCAGCTCCCGGTGCAGCCGGGCCATGTCCGTGTCCGGACGGGAGAAACTGATGATTGCGGAACCACTGCCGGCGGGCGCTTCGGCCAGCAGGACCTGCCACCCGCGGGCTCGCAGCGCGGGCACGAGCCAGCCGCGTTTGCGCTCGAGTTCACGTGCGATGCCGTCCACGCCCAACTCGAGCACCAGCTCGAGCGCGGCGTGAAGGCCAACAATGCCGCCCAGGTTCGGAGTGCCCGGCTCGTAGCGGCGCGCGTCCGCTCGAAACTCGAGGTGTTCCTGCGCCAGGTAGTTTGGACACCTCAGATTGTGCCAGCCCCAGGCGGTGGGAGCGAGGCGGTCCTGCCATTCCCGGCGCACGAAGAAGAGACCCGCGCCGCACGGACCAAGCAACCATTTGTGAGCGTCCGCCGCCAGAAAATCGATCGCCGTCACCGGGGTGGGCCAGGCGCCGAGGGTTTGGATGGCGTCCACGCAGAAGGGCACACCCTGGGCGCGGAGGGCGGCGCCGATGGCCTGGCAATCCAGCCGCCAGCCGGCGACGAAATGACACGAGGCCAACGCCACCAGGGCAGTCCGGTTGTCCACCAGCTCGAGGACATCGGCGGGCTGGATGCGTCCCAAGACCTCAGGCGTTACGCGCCGCAACTCGACACCGCGCGCCCCAAGGGCCAGCCACGGATAGACGTTCGAAGGGTAATCGTCCTGGTAGAAGATTACGTTCTGGCCGGATTCCACGCGCAGGCCGGCTGCAACGGCGCTCAGGGCGAGGGAGGTCGGCCCGACCAGGGCGATTTCCTCGGGCGTGGCCTCGAGGAGCCGGCCGGCCAGCGCCCGCGTTTCCGGGATGATGCGCGCCGGCAGAAGTTCTTCCTGGTCGCCTCCGGTGCACGCGCGGGCGTAGGCCGACATCGCCGCCTCGACCCGTCTGGGCAAGGGGCACACCGCGGCATGAGCCAGAAACACGTGCTCCCGCGCGACAGGGAACTCGTGCTGCCGCAGCTCCTCATTCGAGAGCAACTCGGCCAGGGTCATTGGCCGATGGCGCGGTTTACCTCGTCGAAGTACTTCTGCCAACCCTTGAGCACCGAGGCGGCAATCGCGACCGCGACGATCAGATAGACCAGCCGCGGGGCCAATTCGCAAGCGGCCTTGAGTTTGCGGGCGCCTTCCTCCTGGTAGAGCCGGTTCAACCGTTTGAGCGTGTCATCCAGCGTGCCGCTGACCTCGCCCGTCGAGTACATGTTGGCAAACATCTCGGGGAACTGGCGCGTGCGTTGGAGGAGCTCGGCCGGGGTCGAGCCGCGCTCCAGCTCCGGGTGCCAGGCGAGCACCGCCTTGCGCAAGGCCGGCGAACCGCTGGCGCCGGCCGCCAGCTCCCAGGCCTGGATCATGTGCACGCCCGCGCTCAGCAGGGCCTCCAGCGCCGCCGCCAGCCGGGCCAGGGCCAGATTCCGGCGCGCCGTGCCAACCATCGGCAACATGCCCAAGAGGCTCTCGACGCGCCCCCGCCATTTCTCGCCGTGGCGTCCCTGACAGGCGAACACGAGCAGGAACGCCACCAAGTACAGGGGGCAGACCATCAGAATCGTCTCGGAGGCGAACTGCTTGAACGTGCTCCCGAACAACAAGGACAACGTCGGTTTGATAAACACCATGGCGTGGAGCAGGAAGATCGGATAGGCCAGATCGGAGAGGGTCTGGCGCGCCAGGCGGGAGCGCTCCCGGTAATAATCGGCCAGGAGCCGGCAGCAGATGTCCAGGCGCCCGCTTTGTTCGCCCGCCTCGAGGAGCGCCAAATCGAAGGTTGGCAGCCAGCCCGGCTGCGCCGCCAGGCCTTCGCTGAAGGTTGCCCCCCGCGCCAACTGCTCGGAAAGTCTGCGAATCGGTTCCCGGAACGACCGCGCCGGCGGGGAGCGTTCAAGCTGCTGCAGCGCCTGCATGACCCCCAGCCCCGCCGACGTCATCGAGGCGAGCTGATGGTAGAATTCGGAGAAGTCGTTGAGGCGTCCGGGCGTGACGATCAGGGCCATAGCGCTCCGCCCGGCCGGGCAGGCCTATGCGGCGAGCACGCGATCCAGGCTCGACTTGAGATCACGCTTGCTCTTGAGCCCGACGATCACGTCCTGGACCTCGCCGCCCTTGAACAGCAACAGCGTGGGAATGGCGCTCACGTGGTATTCACCGGCCAGTTGTTGGTGTTCGTCCACGTTGACTTTCGCCACTTTCACCTGGCCGTTGTATTCGCCGGCCAGCTCATCCAGCAGCGGCGCGATCATCCGGCATGGACCGCACCACTCCGCCCAAAAATCCACCAGCACCGGCACGGGGCAATGCAGCACTTGCTCGCTGAAATTGGACTCAGTCAACGTGACAATGTTCGGGAACGCCATACGAAAAACGAATTCGGCCCCTGTGGGGCCATGCGCGGAAGAGCGGAACGCCGCGCGCTAGCTCAGCAACAGGAACACGCGCACCAACACGAGCACGCTGATCAGGGCCGCCGCGATGGCCAAGGCCATCTCCAAGCCGCCACTGGCAGGCGCCACCGCGGCGCGTGAGGCCATCGCCGGGCGAGCGGGCACGGCGGGGGCCGCGGCGGCCATCGGCGCGGCCGCGCGAACCGGCGGCGGTGCGGCGGCCGAAGGAGGGGGCGGCGGCGCGGCGGGCGCAGCCACGGGCGGAGCGGCGACCGGCGCAGCCGCGGCAGCCGGCGCTACGGCGGCGGGGCCCGGAATCTTGATCGTGGGCGCTGCCGTAGGCTTAGGCGGCAGATTGATCCGCACGGTCTCTTTCTTGGGCTGGACCTTGGCGGCTTCCGCCGGTTTGGGGGGCACTCCACCGGCGGGCGGGGCTGGAATTTGTTCGGCCATAATCTTAACGTTGCCTCAACGTACGGGTCACGCCGGAGGGTGTCAAACACTATTCCACCTCTATTTCTCGCCCCACGCTCGCGCCCGAAAAAACCACCCGGCCTCGGGTTCAAGCCGAGCTCAAGACGGGTCCCGCGGCGCGGCGGGCGGCTCACGCTTCCGGGTCCGGGGATCGCGTCAGGAACGATGGCCCAGCAGCCGGGCCGGCAGGTATAACAGCGCGCGCAACAACGCGATCGCCGCGCCCACCAGCACCGCGGCCAGCCGGAACGGCAAGGCCAGGAGCCAGACGATGGGAAACAAGATCAGCGCCAGCAGCGCCACCGGCCAGCACAACACGAACAGCAAACACCAGCAGAGGAAGACCAACAGCAGGTTCATCGGGTCAGCCTGCCAGGGTTAGGAGAGCGGCGCGATCGTCTGCGGCCGCAGCCCTGCCTGGCAGCGCCGCCACGCAATGAGCAGTTCCTGTTGATGCTGCCGCGCCCACACCAGCACCATCTCGCGCACGGCGCGTGGCGCGTCGCCTTGGATGATCTCGAGCGGGGAGATCGCCACCACCAATTCGTGGTCACCGTAGATCGCATGAAACCGCGCGCCCAACAGCGGCGCAAACAGCATCCGCACCACCACTCCGTAGAACTTCGAAAGCACTGGCATATAGCTACTTCGTTTTGCGCCCGCCGGACCGCTGACCGAATCAGCTTTCGTCCGGGGGGACGGTCAGGTTCAAACTCGTTACATCCCTATATACAGGTGCTGATGCTGAAAAGTTTCAGGATTCGCACGCGAGATGATCGACTCCCCGATCCCGGAACGCAAAGAGTTGATCCGCTTTGATTTGCATCAAAGATTCCACGCGCATTCCCTGCTATCAAAGCTGCCTGTCAGCCGGGGTTCGGGTCGCAGGCCCGTACTGCGCCGTCCCGAACCCATCAGAACAGCATCGTTGACCAGCGGAGTCAGACATGAGTGAACAAACGAATGTGGGAGCGCGCGCGTTGCGCACGGGCTGGGCCTCGAGGTTGGCCCGGTTCAGCCTGGCGGCGCTCGTCTTCGAGGCGGTCTCGGGACTGGCGATCACGGTCTCGCCGTTCCATCCCGCGGCGCAATGGAGTCTGATCGTGCACACAGTCGCCGGCGTGGCCATCCTGCTGCCCGTAGCCTGGTATGCGGCGGCGCATTGGCTGGACTATCGCAGTTACGCCCCCTCCCACATCACCGTGCTGGGCTACCTGGCACTATTGGTCCTGGCGGCGTGCGCGGTCTCCGGCGTGGTCCTGACCTGGCAGGGGCTTTTCGGCCTGCGCACCAGCGGCGGGTGGCGACAGACGCACTTAATCACGACGTTCGCCACCCTGGCGCTGGGGCTGGCGCATGTTGGGTTCGCGTGGTGGAAGGCGCGCGCGGAGAGCCGTGGGCCGGCCTGGGCCGCCTGCGCCGCCCCGGCGGTATGCCTGACCGTCCTCGGGGCGGTAGTGATCGGCGGGTTGACGATCGCTTATCCCGGGCGCAAGTACGTGAACGAGTTTCCCAAGGACTACAGCTTCCTCTATGGCACGAACCGGCCTTTCGCGCCGAGCCTGGCGAAAACGGACACCGGCAAGGCCTTCGACGCCGAGTCGCTGGCGGGCTCGTTTTCGTGCGGCACGGCGGGATGTCACAGCCAGATTCTCGAGGAATGGAAACCCAGCGCGCACCGCTACGCCGCCATGGACACCGTGTTCCAGGGTATCCAATCCGTCATGGCGAAACAGAACGGACCGGAATCAACGCGCTACTGCGGCGGTTGTCATGATCCGATCTCGCTGTTCTCGGGCAGCAAGAACATCTTCACGGAGAACCTGACCGGCTCGCACGGTTACCAGGAAGGAGTTTCGTGCCTCGCCTGCCATTCGATCAAGGAGACGGATATCAAGGGAAACGCGAATTACACCGCCACCCAGCCGAACGATTACCTCTGGCAATGGCAGGACCGCGGCCTGGCCCGGGTGGCCCGCGATTTCCTGATCCGCACCTACCCGGCGGAGCACAACAAGCTCAGCAAGCGCATGTTCAAGAAGCCCGAGTACTGCGCCGCCTGCCACAAGCAGTTCATCGACCAGGAAGTCAACCGCGTGGGCTGGGTGCAGTTGCAGAACCAGTACGACAACTGGGCGGCGAGCCATTGGAATCACAAGGGCGATCCGCGCAAAACCGTCGAGTGCCGCGAATGTCACATGCCGCTGGTCGATTCGAAGGACCCCGCCGCGGGCGACGAGGCCGACTACAACCGCCGCGCCAATGACGGCAAACACCGCAGCCACCGGTTCATCGCGTCGAACCAGCTCATGCCGATGGCGTTGAAGCTCGAGGGCTGGCAGGAGCAGCTCCGCCTCACGGAACAATGGCTGCAAGGCAAACTCGAGGTGCCGGAAATCCGGGACAAATGGGCCGGGGGCCCCATTGTGCAGGTCGCCCTCACCGCCCCCGCCAGTGTGGCGCCGGGTGAGTCCATACCGTTGCGCGTCGTCATGGCCTCGAACAAGGTCGGCCACGACTTCCCGACCGGGCCGTTGGACATCATCCAAAGCTGGCTCGAGGTCCGGGTGACGGACCTGGCGGGACGCCAGATCTACCATTCCGGCACGCGGGACAAGAAACACTTCATCGAGCCCGGCACCTTCCTGTTCAAGGCCGAGCCCGTGGACCAGCACGGCAACCTCATCGACCGGCACAACCTCTGGGAGATGGTCGGCGTGCGCTACCGCCGCGCCCTCTTTCCTGGCTACTCCGACACGGTTCAATTCTCGATCCCGTGCGCGGTTTCCCTGGCAGGCGGCCCGCAGGAGAAGTCGCCGCAGCCGTGGGCGGGAGATCACAAGCTGGCCGTGCCAGCCCCGGCAGAGGCGGGCCAGTACCGCATCAGCGTGAGCCTGCAGTACCGCAAGGTGGACCAGTTCCTCCTGAACTTCCTGTTCGGTGAAAAAAACCAGTTGACTTCCCCCGTCACCGAGGTGGCGCGCGCCATCACCACGGTCCTGGTCAAGCCCAAGGCGCAGGCGGGAACGGCGGGCGGTGCGGCTAAGCCGCCGACGAGCGAGGGCGTCGAGCCAGTCCTGGCGCGGCGGCCTGTTGCGGCGAGCCCCGGCAGCCCGCCCCCGGCGGGCGGCGGCGTGACCAGCCCGTTGCCCTGACCACCGCCCTGGGCCTCCTGAACCCCGGGCAGATCGCTCGTGAGCCCTGACGCTTCCCCGGATGTTTGCGCCAAAGCCCCGCTGAGCCCGCGGCGGCGGCGCTTGCGCTGGACGCTGGCCATCGTCTGCCTGGCAACCCTCACCGCGTTGGTGACGGGCGGGCTGCTGTATCAGCGGCTTCGCCCCAAGCCGTACCGGCCGGACGAACGCAACGCCGACATCACGAGTGACCTGGCACGAGACCTTCCTGCCGATGCGCCCACCCCGAAGTTCGCGGACATGACCCGCGCCGCGGGGCTCGAGGCCTTCCGCACGTTCACGGGCGCGCGCACGTCGCAATTGCCCGAGGACATGGGGCCGGGCGTGGCGTGGGGTGATTTCAACAACGACGGCTATGAGGACGTGTTTCTGGTCAGCGCCGGCGGACCGCTGGGAGTGCCGGCCGAAAGACTGGCCCCCTGCGAGCTCTACGAAAACGTGGGGGGGGGGCATTTTCGCAAGGTCGAGGCCTTTCCCGAGACGCGCATTCATGGCATGGGCGCCGCCTGGGGTGACTACGACGGCGACGGCTGGCTCGACCTGGTGGTGACTGGCTACAACGCGCTGCTGCTCTTCCACAATGAGGGCGGCACAGGCAGGTTCGTCCGTGACACACGGCTTCCCGATACGCCTGGCTTCTGGTCCAGCGCCACCTGGGGTGACTTCGACAACGACCGGAGCCTTGACCTGTATGTCTGCGGTTACGTGAAGTACCTCGAGAACGACGCCGACCGCGAGAAAGTCTCGATGCAGATCAGCACCGCCGTGCCCTATACCTTGAACCCAGCCTCCTACGCGCCCGGGCTGAGCCTGCTGTTCCGCAATCGCGGTGACGGCAGTTTCACCGAGGTCGCCACCCAACTCGGCGTTACCAACCCGCAGGGACGCGGTCTGGGCGCCCTGTGGCACGATTTCGACGATGACGGCTGGCTGGACCTCTACGTGGCCAACGACGTTTCGGATAACGTCCTGTATCGGAATCTGGCGGGCCGATTTGAAGACATCAGCCATGCCGCTTATGTGGCGGACTACCGCAGCGCGATGGGGCTGGCGGTGGGCGATTGGAACCGGGATGGCGATGACGACCTGTTCATTGGTCATTGGGTCGGGCAAGAGAATGCGCTTTATGACAACCTGCTCGCGGACCTGAACCGGTCCGGTGGGACGGGGACCAACCGCACAGCCGCCCCGGCGCAAGGCTCGGGGCTGCCCGGGGCATCCACTGCCACGAACAAATATGCGCTGCGGTTCATGGACATCGCGGACCAGAAAGGGCTGGGACAAATCGCGCTTCAATACGTCAGTTGGGGGACCGAGTTCGTGGATTTCGATGGGGACGGCTGGCTGGACCTGATCGTTGCCAACGGCAACACTCTTGAACGCGATGGCCCTGCCCCAAAGACCCTCAAACCGCAGGAGGCCTTCCTTTTCTGGAACCGCCGCGGCGACTATTTCTACAACCTCGCGCCGCTCGACCCGTCCCTGCGCCAGCCGCACGTGAGCCGGGGCCTAGCCGTGGCGGACTACGACAACGACGGCGCGATGGATGTGCTGATCAGCTTCCTGGGTGAGGGGGTCCAACTGCTCCGCAACCAGATGCAGACCGGCAATTGGCTCAAGGTCCGCCTCCGCAGCCGCAACCGCCTGGACGCGCCTTTGGGGTTCGGAGACGGCTCGAAAGTGATCGCGCGTGCCGGCGGGGCGGTCCTGCGGCGGTCGGTCTCGAGCGTTTCGTATCTGTCGCAAAGCAGCCACACCCTGCATTTCGGGCTGGGGCCGGCCAGGAAAGTGGACGCCCTGGAAGTCCACTGGCTGGCAGGCACAAACCAGGTGTTCATGGACCTCGACGCCAATGCGACTTGGGAGCTCACGGAAGGCGAGCCGCTGCCGAAGCGCTTCGCGGCGCGGCCTCCGACCGGCGGCTCGGCGCCCACGGCCGCAGGCGCCGCTGCCCCGCAGGACGCGCGGGCAAGGGTGATCGAGTTTTGGGCGCGGCAGCGCGCGGCCATGAACGCCATGAAAGTCCTGCAGGACAACGCCGCCGCGATTCCCCTGTTTCACGCAGCACTCGCGCTCGACCCGAGCCACGAGGACTCGCGCTATTACCTGGGCCAATGTCTGGCGAGCCAGGGCGACATGCCGGGCGCGCTCGAACAACTGGCCGAGTTGACTCGCATCAACCCGCACAGTCACCGCGGATTCCAGCAGTGGGGAGTCATTCGCGCCCTCTCAGCCACCAACGACGCGACGCTGGCCGCCGCCGAAGCGTCGCTCGAGAAAGCCCATGCGCTCAACCCGGAGGAGACCGGCGCGCTGCTGGTCCTGGGCGAGGTCGCGCTGCTGCGGGCCGATGCAGCCAAGGCCGAGGCGCGCCTGGCGGCCGCCTGCCGCAGCAATCCGAAGGCCGTCGGTGGCCTGTTCCTCAGGGGTTATATGGCTTGGAAGCGTGGCGACCAGTCACAGGCGACCCGATTGCTCGAGGACGCCCGGCAGGCCCTAGGCAAGGACTGGCAGCCCTCGGGGACCACTTCCGAGGGAGACGTGCGCAAGAAGCAGTACGTGGAAACGACCCCGTTGACACGGTTCTGGCAAGGTTGGGATGGGAAGCCGGACCCGGGGACGGCCTTCGCGCGATTGGCGGATTACTTAAGCCGCGCTAACGCCCGGAAGACGGCTCCCTGATGGCCTGGCGGGTCCGCAGGCGAAAGATTCTCGCCGAACACCTTTCCATGCCGTAGAAAAAGGGGCGTGCGGCTGACATCCATGTGGTTGCACATCAATCAGTTGTGCTGTGGAGTCGAAAGTTCCATTGCACTTGAAAAAAAACACAAATAAGTTCTTGACGGGGAGGGCTTGAGTTTGCTAGAACAGCACCCACAAACAGAGTTCGTAGGACAGCACTGAATTTGTTCGGGAAAACATTCTAAAATTGGCGAGAATATGAGCAAAGTGCACAAGCATCTCACGTTGGTTGTGGCGGCGTTGGCGGCGGTAAGCCTCTCGGCTGCCGATGAGCCTTTCGTTGCATTCGACAACACCCTGACTCCGAATCAGAACCTCGGGTACAGTTCCGCGTTCGAATTCGGCGATCAGCTCAAACTCGCCAGCGGCCTGCCCTCGGGCACTTACCCCGTCACGGACTTCCAGTTCGAGTACCGCTCGGGTAGCGCGGGCACCGCGGTGCTGAGGTTCTACGATATGAACGGCCCCGTGAAGAATGGCTTTGCCACACCTGGCAATCTGCTCTTCGAGACCCCGTCAATTCCCATCGCTGCTGGCCCAGGCCACTCGCAGGCGCTCAATTTCGGCGCGAACTCGCCGCTGGCGGTCCCGAATGATTTCACGTGGACCATCTCTTTCTCCGGCACCTCGACGGGCGAGTTGCTGCTCTACGATGGCTTTCAAGCCGGCTCGAGCCTGAGCGACTTCTGGCACAAGGATGCCGGAGGCGAATGGGTGCTGGCCACGTTGGACAACGGCAACATCCCGGCCAACTTTGCGGCGAAGGTAACGGTCGTTCCTGAGCCGAGCACACTGGTTTTGGCGCTGTTGGCGGGCGGCGGTCTGCTCGCCCTGCGGCGTCGTTCCTAACAGTCTGGTTCCTCCTACTCTTGTTGAGCGCGGGCTTCGGCCCGCGCTTTTTTTTGGCGCGGGCTCAGCCAGGCCGGGCGACGAATGGACCGCGACCGCGGTAACCCCGGGAAAGTGATGGTATTCACGTCCGCTGGGCTCCCGGAAGTCCGCGGGCTCCACAGCGCGCCGTCGCTCGAGCTGATGATCGTGCCGCCGTTGCCGCCGACCACATGGGGGCCGTTGCGCACCAGGCCACGAATGTCCGCGTTCGGATGCCTTTCGTGGGTTGTTCAACGGTTCCCCTGCCTGGCCTGTCCGGAATAGGAAAGGCCGCTCGCGACAAGTCGTCCGCGGCTCGCAGAACTGCGTCTTACTTCCGCAAGCGATAGAACTTCGTGCCGCTGCTGGCATCCACCAGAACCGGGCTGCTGCTTCCGCCGGGCACCGCGCTCCAGTTCGCTGCCGCTCCGAGCGTGTCGCTTGCTTCCAGCGTGAACCCGCTCAGGTTCCACGAGATGGCTATCGAGTGGCCGGAGTGCGTGTGGGTGATCACGGGCTGCTCGGCAACCACATTGACCGTGAGGTGATACGTGACATCTTGCGCGAAGGTCATCGGATTGCCCAGTTCTCCAGAGAAGTGAAGGGTATGTTCGCCGACGGATAAAGGCTCGAGCATCACGTAATATCCATCGGCTACCGGGTGGTAAATGGGAGCGTCCACAAAGACGGGGTCGCCGTTGGAATTGCTCCAGCAAGGGTAGCCGAAATTACTGAGGAAGTTATTCAGGCCCGGTTGAGTATAGCTGAATCCACCCGGCGTCGCTGAGGCCGCGCGGTATCTCTCGGCTAAACCAGGGATAGCCACCCCATCGAGCGTGCAACGAAGATCATGCGCGCTATCCATCAACGCTTTCACGTTCGCCCGCAATTGAGCTTCGGTGAGCGGATCGGCAATCCGGCGATCACCGTCGCAATCGGTATCATCCTGCTGGGCGTCCAGAATGGCAAAGAACAGCGCTTTGCCCGCAGGAACTGTGGCCGTTCGGACGGCCGGAGTGCCGGTAAAGTTGCCGCCCAGGAACCAAACCCAGCCGCTCTGACCCGCGCTCGCCGGGGCGTTGTCGAACAGCGGGTGGTGGTTCACAGGCAGGCTATAGGCCCAGCGCCACCACTCTTCGGACCATTGGCCATAGGTCTTTCCTTCGATGAGGGCAGTGGGCGGAACAACCGGCAGGATCATGGCTGCCGCTGGCGCCGAGAACCGGGAGGTGTTGTTTACGCATCGGTGGCCGTGGCCGTTATCGACTGACCGGCCATAACAAACCCATTAGTCGAGCTTGCGGCGAACTCGAGTTTCCCCTGGGCATCGGCGGTAAGTTCCCCGGTGCGGAACAGGAAGGTTTCTCCCTCCGCCAGGGCCGGGTCGGAGGTGTTGTTGGCAAAAAACTCCAAAGAGACCTTCGCATTCGGACTGGTTTGAAGCGTTCCGATCACTTCAACCACTCCCCCGATGACGCGCGCTGATGTCAACGTTGGGGTTGTCTGGTTCTTGTTGGCGCCTGGGCCCAGGCGAATACCCATTCCACCATTGGAAAACATCGAATTGCCACGGATCGAGTTCCCCGTGCCGGATTGGACGTACACCCCGTCCTTTTGGTTGGAGGCGAGGGTATTCCCCTCGTTTGCCGAACCTCCAATGCGATTGTTCGAGGAGTCCAGAATGAAGACACCATATTCGGCGTTGCCGAGAGATGGGTTCCCGGTTGCGTCGGTGCCGATGCGATTGCCCAGGATGGCATTGTTCGAAGCGCCATTCCAGATCTCGATCCCGCTTCGTCCATTGTTCAGCGAACCTTTGTGCCCATTGGCTGAGATCAGGTTGCCGCCGGCCGGGTCACTGCTTCCGATTGAGTTACCTGAGGCGCCGTTGAGAAAGATGCCATCCTCATCATTGCCAAGGTCCTTCATCCCTGCCTTGTCAGTGCCAAGGAAGTTGCCCAGGACCAGGTTGCCTTTGGCCTGCGCCTCCATGATGATCCCGCTTAGCCCGTTGGCGGAAATAACGTTACCGGCGCCGCTTTGAGAACCCCCGATAGTGTTGTTCGAGGCGTCCAGCACATTGATTCCGGGCTGCGCGTTGCCCAGTCTTGCGGTTCCAGCTATATCCGTTCCGATCAGGTTGCCTCGAATTTGGTTGCCCATGGCCCCGTTCCACAGTTGCACACCAAGGAGGCCATTGGCGGAGACGACGTTCCCCGGACCGATCGAGTTATTCCGCGACCCGCTGACATTGACTCCCGCTTGCTTATTCCCGGCGGCTTTCGTTCCGGTCGAGTCTGTGCCGATGAGATTCCCCAGGATTTGATTATCCATGGCTTCCGGGAGAGCCAGTTCCAAACCCGAGAACGTATTTCCAGAGAGAATATTCCGGCTATCCGGACTTGTTCCGCCCACGACGTTGTTGGAGGAGCCGTAGATGAAGACACCATCCTGCCCGTTTCCCAAGGCAGCCGCACCACTTGCATCCAACCCAATAATGTTCCCCTGGATGACCGTTTTGCTTGAACCCTGGTCCAGCGCGATCCCGTTGGAACTATTTCCGGAAATGACATTACGAGCGCCTGGGGGCGTGCCGCCGACCACGTTATTCGCGCCCGCGGAAACGAGAACGCCATGCCAGGCGTTGCCGAGCGGAACACCGCCCGAGGAATCAACCCCAATGAGGTTTCCGAGGATCGCGTTGCCATCCGAGCCGGCGGTCACCTCCACTCCGCTCCGGGTATTGCCGGAGATGACATTCCCGGCGCCGGACGCACTCCCCCCGATCGTGTTCCCGCTCGCTTGATAAATCTGCACCCCGTCCGCGTTGCCAAGCGGGCTCTTGCCATCCGCCGTGACTCCGATGAAGTTGCCTTGCACCAGATTCCCCATGGCAGCGGAGCCTTGGATGCCAACCCCGTGCGCGCCGTTGCCGGAAATCACGTTTCTCATGGCCACATCAACCCCACCGACCAGGTTCTTTCCCGAGTAAACCCAGATTCCCCAGTAACTATTGCCCCGGGGCAGGCGACCGGTTGGGTCCACGCCGATGAAATTCCCTTGGATCACATTTCCGTCCGAGTAACCGTTGATGCCGTCCCCCTTGAAACGGTTGATCAACAAACCACGGATGGTGGACTTCGCGGACAGGTTCAGACCGTTCATACTGCCGCCGTTGCTTCCATCCAACTCGATGAGGGGCTGTCCGGCGAATCCTGGCTGGGTCGAGCCATCGATCGTGACCGGGTCGGTCCCGTCCGGCAATGCCGTGACCGGGCTGATCGTGTAAGGTCCAGGCCCGGCGATGCTGAACCGGATCACGTCGGCGCCGAGATGGGCATTTGCACTCAGCATGGCTTGGCGCAGCGAGCCGGGACCGCTATCGGCCGTAGTGGTGACCGTGTAGGTATTCGCTTGAACCTGTGCCAATGTAAATCCGCACGCCGCGGCACAAAGGACGGAGAATAGACAAGGGAGCGCAGTTTTCATAAAGGCTGGATCTGCTCTGGTCGTTTCCTATGGGTGAAATGTTGCCGATGATCTGGCAGGGCTCGGACCGGTCTCAACACCGGGTCCACATCCATCGCCCAACCCGACGCCGCCGCCCAGGTCAGGAGCGAAAACCACTAGAACGATCCGGTGCTGGCGTGGTTCTGCTTGACAGGAGTTCCCGTCTTCATAGGTCATGGGGCGCGCAGGCGATAGAATTGGCTCGCGTTCGGGGCGGGGTCGCCAAACTCGAGGGGAGTAGTCCCCAGAACGCCATTGGTCCATTTCTGCCAGATCGCCAGGTCGGCGCTGCGATCGATCTCAACCCGCAAGCCAGGCAAGCCCTGAAGGGAGAGCCGCATCACGCTCTGTTCCATCCGCAGCGGGGCAAACGAGAGTGCCGGCCCGGAAAGTGGCGTGAACGGGTGCAGGACCATCAAACCCTGGCTCCCCGCCGCGACAAATACATGGGTCGCGGTAGCGAATACCCCGCTGGCACTGGATGCATTCACGTTGCCGCCGACGCGCTTCGGTTTGGCCGGATTCCTCACGTCGATGACCTGCAAGCCGGCATCCCCAACCGCCACGTAGGCGTAGTTGCCCGACACCGACACCGCACTCGCCCAGGCAGTCGTGTCACAACCGCCGATTCGCTGCGGTTTGGCGGGGTTGCTCACGTCGAGGACAAGGAAGCCGGCATACCCATCCGCCACGTAGGCGTAGCTGCCGGACACGGCCACGCCACGCGCAAACCCGCTTGTGTCATCACCGCCGACCGGCTGCGGGTTGGCCGGGTTGCTCACGTTGAAGACCTCCAAGCCCCCAGACGCACCCACTACGTAGGCGTAGTCGCCCGACAGCGCCACGTAGGACATCGCCGCACCGGAATAGAAGCCGACCCTTTGCGGGTTGGCCGGGTTGCTCACGTCGATGACATTCAAGCCGCCATAGCTAGAGACCTGAGTGACAATGCCATCCGTGACGTAGGCGTAGTTGCCCGACACCGCCACGCCAAACACCCGGGCACCGGTGCCATAGCTGCCGACGCGCTTTGGTTTGCCCGGGTTGCTTACGTCGATGACCTGCAAGCCGGCCATGTCAGCCGCCACGTAGGCGTAGTTGCCCGACACCGCCACGGCATTCGCCCAGCCAGTGGTGTCACAACCACCGACCGCCTGCAGTGTGGCCGGGTTGCTCACGTCGATGACCTGCAAGCCGGCATTCCCATTTGCCACGTAGGCGTAGTCGCCCGACACCGCCACGTCGCTCGAAACTCCCCCAGTCGAGTAGCCGCCCACCCGCTGCGGGTTGGCCGGGTTGGTTGCGTCGATGACCTGCAAGCCGCCAAGGTCAGCAGCCACGTAGGCGTGGTTGCCCGATACCGCTACGCCGTACGCCGCGCCACTCGTTCTATAGCCGACGACGTGCTGCGGGTTGCCCGGGTTGCCCACGTCGATGACCTGCAGCCCGGCGTCTTGAGCCGCGACGTAGGCGTAGTTGCCCGACACCGCAACGCCCGCCGCATACCCGACGGTGGGACGGCCGCCGACCCGCTGCGGGTTGGCAGCGTTGCTCACGTCGATGATCTGCAAGCCGGAATAGTAATCCGCCACGTAGGCGTAGTTGCCCGACACCGTCACGCCATAGGCCAAGCCACTGGTGTCATAGCCGCCGACCCGCTGCGGGTTGACCGGGTTGCCAATGTAAATGACCTGCAAGCCGGCATCTTGATCCGCGACGTAGGCGTAGTTGCCCGATACCGCCACACCAACCGCCGAGCCGCTGGTGTCATAACCGCCGACGCGCTGTGGGTTGGCCGGGTTGCTCACGTCGATGACCTGCAAGCCTGCATCCCCATCCGCCACGTAGGCGTAGTTGCCCCATACCGCAACGGCATTTGCATACCCGCTGGTGTCATAGCCGCCGACGCGCTGCGGGTTGGCCGGGTTGCCCACATCGATGACCTGCAGGCCGGCAGGTCCATCCGCCACGTAGGCGTAGCTGCCCGACACGGCCACGCCCACTGCCAAACCACTGGTGTCATAGCCGCCGACGCGCCGCGGGTTGGCCGGATTGCTCGCGTCGATGACCTGCAAGCCGGCATCTCCGTCCGCCAGGTAGGCGTAGTTGCCCGACACCGCCACGCCTCGCGTGGCGCTAGTACCGGGGGCATAGCCGCCGACGCGCTGCGGGTTGGCCGGGTTGCTCACATCGATCACCTGCAAGTCGGCAGGCCCATCCGCCACGTAGGCGTAATTGCCCGACACCGCCATGCCAGTCGCAATCCCGGGGGTGTCGTAACCGCCGACGCGCCGCGGGTTGCCCGGGTCGCTCACGTCGATGATTTGCAAGCCGGCAGCCGCATCCGCCACGTAGGCGTACTTGCCCGACACCGCCACGCCGTGCGCATACCCGCTGGTGTCGTAGCCGCCGACGCGCCGCGGGTTGGCCGGGTTGCTCACATCGATGACTTGCAGGCCCATAGCTCCATCCGCTACGTAGGCGTAACTGCCCGACACCGCCACGTCTCGCGCGTCCCCACTGGTGTCATAGCCGCCGACCCGCTGCGGGTTGGCCGGGTTGCCCACGTCGATGACCTGCAAGCCGGCCTCCCCACCCGCCAGGTAGGCGTAGTTGCCCGACACCGCCACGCCAACGGCGGCTCCGCCTCCGGTGTCATAGCCGCCGACCCGCTGCGGATTCGCCGGGTTGCTCACGTCGATGACCTGCAAGCTGCCATAGTATCTGTTGCCATTGAATATCTCATCCGTCACGTAGGCGTAGTTGCCCAACACCGCCACGGCACGCGCAGTCCTTCCAGCGGCGAGATAGCGGCCGACCCGCTGCGGGTTGCCCGGGTTGCTCACGTCGATGACAAGCAAGCCACCACTGTAATCAGCCACGTAGGCGTAGTTGGCCGACATCGCCACGCCAATCGCCGAGCCACTGGTGTCATAGTCGCCAACCGGCTGCGGGTTGGCCGGGCTGCTCACGTCGATGACCTGCAAGCCGGCGGACTCAGCCGCCACGTAGGCATGGTTGGCCGACACCGCCACGCGGACCATTGGTCCGCTTGGAAATGGCGGCCATTTGCCCCTCAACACCGGGTCCACGTCCACCGCCAACCCCGGCGCCGCCGCCCAAATCAGGAGCGCGAACCAGCAGAACAACTTGGCGCGGTTCTCTTTGATAGGAACTTGCCTTTTCATGGAGTGGGACGAAGGTAACTGTTCATGGGCGGATTCAAGAGATATGTTCTGTTTGTTCTGTTTATCGGCGACGTCCCCGCATGGGGGGCCAAATTCATCTCGTTCGAATCAGCCGTCGTCTTTCAAAAATCTTCCAACCGCGCTCTCGCCGCGACTCCTCCGGGTCTCGCCACGGAACACCGACCAAGCTCTCACTCGGTTGGCGGCATAGCCGCGACCTTCCCCGCCCATTCGCGAGCCTTCGCTTCAAAACCCGGCAGGGGAGCCTGATAAACCAGGAGAAGCCGTTCTGCCAGTTGACGACGAAAGCGCGCCGCAGAGGGAGCATCGTTCTCGAAGCGCTCATACCCCCTGAGCAGAAGCCGCTCGGCCTCCTCCGATCTGTTCGCCACCCGCAGGATGTCCGTCAACTGACACACGGCGAGGGCCAGCGCCCACTGCCCCCCAACCCCACAGCGCCGGCTTAACTCGAAACCTCGACTGAAGTAACCTTCGGCCCGGGCTGAGTCCTGGCGAGTCGCATAGACCCAGCCCAGGCCACAGTTGGGCCCGATCATGTCCTGGTGCTCACCTGTCTGAATTCGCTGATCGATCGCCAAAGCCTCACCGAGCGCGGCCTCAGCCTTGTCGGGTTGGCCGGTGGCGGCCAGGAGGAATCCGGCCTGCAGGAGCGAATCGGCCAGGTCCGGGTGGTTTTGACCCAGACGCTTTCGCTGAATGGCCTGAGCCCGGAGCAGGCTCTGTTCAGCCGCCGCAAATTCACCTTTCTTGCTCAGAATGACGCCCTGAGTGGCCAGACAATCCGCCAGATTCGGATGCTCTTTGTCCAGGGCCTTTCCGGCGATGGCCAGGGCGTTGCTTACGGCCATTTCAGCCTCCTGAATCCTGCCTTGTTCGATCGAGATCGCCGCCAACTCATTGAAGGAAACCCCCAAATCCGGATGATCCTCCTTGAAGAGCCTTTGTCGCAACGCAATCCCATCCAGGCACCGCGCCCTGGCCGTCTCGAGCTTCCCTTGCCTTTCCAGCACCATGGCCAGATTGTTGAGGAGCACCCCAACAACGGGACTCTCCGCTTCCGCGCCGTTTCGGAAGATGGTCAGTGCTTCAATGTAGAGCAACTCGGCCTCCACGGGATCACCCCGCACCCAGACAACGTTCGCCAGGTTGTTCAGAGAACGGGCCACATCCAGGTGATGGCCGCCCAATAACTCCCGTCGCATCGCGAGCGCCTGACGATGCAATTGTTCGGCCTCGAACAAACGTCCGGTGCGGTAAAACACGGCCGCGAGATTGTTCATCGACGTCGCCACGCTCGGATGCTTCCCCCCGAACAGCTTGCGCCGCAGGTCCAGTCCCTTCCGGTCAAATCGTTCCGCCAAGTCCAACTCGCCCGTGTCGAGATAGAGCGCCCCGAGGCTCGCCAGCGCGTCGGCCATCACCACGCTCCCCTCCCCCAGACCTCGGCTGATGCGCCATGACTCATTCTGGAGCGCCTTCGCCTTCTCGTAGTCACCCACATCGCGATAGATCATTCCAATCGTGTTCAGCAACTCGGAGGCTACGTCCGGCTGGCTCCCTAAGTCTTTCCCGACCCGTTCGGTGGTCTTCTCCAGAATCTCCTTCAGCATCCTCGTGTCCCTTCCCTTGGCGACGGACGGCCCCACTCCGTTGAGCATGTCTTTCAGGAATCGCGTCACTTCCCGGCTTCGACGGGCTTCATTTCGAGCCGTGGCCTCCGCAGCTCGCGCCCTTTGAATCTGTCGGATCGACCCCACGTAACCTCCGATTGCCAGCAACGCCGCGATTCCAGCCCCGATTCCTATCCGCGTCGCCATCGCCAGCCGGCGTTCGACCTTCCTCAACCGCTTTAAGGAAGCCCCTTTTTGCAGCAGCTCCAGGTCTGCGTGCATTGCATCCGCCGTTTGGTACCGCTGCCGGCAATCACTCCGGCAGGCCCTCAAAATGACTTCGTTCAACTCGAGCGTGGCTGCCCCGGTGGTCGTGTCACCCAGGTTGGTCGGCAATTCGGGATATTCGCGCCGATCCTTGCCCATGCTCATTTCGTACAACACCTTCCCCAGCGCATAAATGTCCGCCTGGACCGTCCCTGCCCCTTCGGGAGGGATGAATCCCTCGGTACCCACATACGAGCGCGCTTCACCGATGTCAGCCACCAACCCGATGTCGGCCAGCTTGGCCAGCCCGTTCACGAAGATGATGTTCGACGGTTTGATATCTCGGTGGACCAGGCCGTGTTTGTGCAGGTGGGCCAGGGCACTCGCCAGTTTCAGCCCCAGCTCGGCGCACAGGCCCAGCGGCAGCCGCCCGCGTTGCCGAAGCCACTCGCCCAGCGTCAGCGGCACGTACCGCCGCGGATCCATTTCCGCGGCGTCCGCCCCCGCGGCACGCTGCGCCGGTGGAGTCGCTTCGGCCGCCGGCCCACCGGTTGTGCTGGGTGGAACCGCCGACCCCGTGCTCGCCCCTTCACCCGCTCGGGCTTCACGCGCGGCATCATCGGCCAGCTCCATGACGTAAAAAAAGTACTCCACCTGGTCGTTGCGCCCCACGTGCAACACGTCCACCAACCCCTCGTGGCTTCGCGAAAGCGGCTCGAACTTGCGAATCCCCGCAAACTCACGCTCGTACGGGTGCGAGTGCGTGAAGCTGCGGCGATAGACGATTTTGATGGCGCGCCAGCCACCCATGACGTTGCGCCCAAGCCACACCTCCCCATAACTCCCCTGCCCGATACGCCGCATCAGGGTGTGGTCCGGAATCAACGGGAGCGGGTGGGAAACCAGCACGCCCGCCGCCGGCGGGGTCTTGGTCGTCTCCGCCAAGGCAAACTCGTCCGCATTCATCGGAGATGCGGACAGGCTGGCCGCGGACCGGCCGCGGCGTCAAGCCGAATGTCGCAGAATTCACACCCCCAACAGCGTGGATTCAAGAAACTGTTCCGAGCGAGGCGCACGGGCGCCCCGGCGGAATCAAATCGGCGTCTTTTCCAATCGCTGAACCTCTTTCCGGATCAAGGCGCCCACCCGGTGTTTGGCCAGATACACCCGCGGAATGTTCACCCCAAGCGCCTTGGCCACCTTCGCCACGGGCCACTTTTTGACCACGTAAAGATTGAAAATCTGATAATGTTCTTCCTTGACTTTCTTCTTCACGCGATCCAGCGCGGCGGCCAGGAGGTTCTCGCGCCACTCGGCTTCCCAGACCGAATCCAACGCCGACGCGCTTTCATCGGCGAGCCGGTCCAGCGCGTCAGTGGTTTCGTCCTGATCCGCCGCTGCTCGAACAAAAGCCGGGCCTCGCTTGCGAAGCTGGTCTCCGATGCGCCAGCGCGTCAGATTCCTCAGCCAGCCCTTGAACGAGCCAAGCGACCGGTCGCGCTTGAATTTGTGAATCTGTTTGGCCACCGTGATGACTGTCTCCTGAACCACGTCCTGCGCCTCGGCGTCAGACAACCCTGCCTTGACCGCGACCCCATAGATCAAGCGCCAGTAGGTGTCGAAGAACACCTTCCAACTCTCCTGATCATCCCAGTTTTTCAACCGGCTCAAGAGGCTGTAACGAGTCGGAATGATGCGATCGGCGCTGTCGGGCATGTGCGTATTTTCTATCTCCTCGTTCCCGGAATCGAGCTTCTTTCAGAATTCCTGGGCGGGCAACTGGCGCAAAGCCCCTCGGATTTCCAGAACCGGGCTGCCCGGGTCTATTTCTCCGGCAAGGACGGGTGCGACTGGGACGACGCTTTCGACGAGCCGAGCACATTGGTTTTGGCGCTGTTGGCGGGCGGCGGTCTGCTCGCCCTGCGGCGTCGTTCCTAACAGTCTGGTTCCTCCTACTCTTGTTGAGCGCGGGCTTCGGCCCGCGCTTTTTTTTTGGCGCGGGCTCGCCCAGGCCGGGGATTCCGTTCCACCAGCGCAAGGGGGTCGAGCCCGCCCGGATCCTCACGCACCTCTCCATGGGCGAGCATCAGCACTTCATCCAGCGGCACCAGCAACGCTCCACCTTTCTTCACCCCCAGTTCCAGCAGCGACCGCATCAGGTTTTCCGCCGGGGCGGGCTCCCGCTCCCGCTACCATCGAATTCGTGCCCATTCGTCCCGCCACCGCGGGATTTGCGGTTAGCCCTCCTTGTTCCCTTTGCCGGCCGAAAAAGCGTAATCGAGTCAACGGAGTCAACGGACTCATTGATCACGCGCCTTTCTTGCGCGAAGTTCGCGCCAGCGGACCGCACCGCGGGCGGCGGCCGCGACGCGACGTCGGATCATGCCCGCCCCGTCGCGGCGCGGTGTGCCCCTCGCCGCGGCGATCACCCAGCACGGGGGCCACGTAAGGGAAAGGTGACCGCATGACCTCGGAACGTCCGCCTTCAGGTCGCCCGCTGCTTTTCGCTTTGCGTTCTTTGCGTTCCTTTGTGGCTCCTGCGTTCATCTCCGCCAATCGGCGTCAGTCTGCGGATCCCTTCTGCCTTCTGTCTTACGTAAGTACCGCAAATATTCGATATTATTCGATATTATTCGGTATTATTGGGTATTATTCGGTATTATGCGATATTATTGCGCGAGAATTCTCCATCGCCCCTCGCCCCTGCCCTCCCGCCCTGTCACCCTCACCCGCCCTTCGAGGACGGTCTGGCTCGCTTTGACCGATTCTACGAAGAACGTGGCTTGAAGAGCACCTCGCGATGTGGCACGCTCCAAGGCTGGTTTGTTCGCGCAGCAGGGGTCGCGCGAGAGACGCGCGGCTGCCTGGACCGTGGCGGTTCGAGTCATCGAACCCACAGACGGAATGAGCTTGTGACGCAACGGAAAACATGGATGGTTTGGCGGTTATATGATGAGCATGAGATCGATTGATTTGAACACCTCCGCCAGGGCGCGGGCAGCGGAAAGGGATGCCCGTGAGGACGGTTGGCGCAAGGCCATCAACGCCGGGTTGGTGGCGTTGGCGGTGGGGGCGGCCACCGCTCGAGCAGGGCTGCTGGATGTCCCGAACGGTTCGTTTGAAGCCCCGGAAACGGCCTTCGTCGATATACGGATTGACTCGTGGCAGAAGACGCCCATGCCATTCTGGTGGGACGCGAACACCTTCGGCCCCTGGGAGCAACTGGCCGGGCTGTTCCTGAACACCCCGCCCGAGGACCCGCGGCATATCGATAATTGTGACGGGAACCAGGCGATCTTCCTGTTTGCGGTTCCACAGGCAGGCTTGTTTCAAGACTACGACTCGACGGATTGGTCCGGCGCCCCGCCCAGTCACGCCTTCGACGTGAAATACGAGGCGGGCTCGTCCTACCGGCTCACGGTCGGGGTGATTGGCGGCGGTGGCGACATGAAGCCCGGCAGCATGCTCATGCTCATGCTCTACTACGGGGATGGCCAGGGCAACCAGGTGCCGGTCGCGACCACATGGGTCACCAACCTGAGCAGCATCTTCCCCACCACGACGCACCTGGTGGATTTCCAGGTCGATGTGCCCACCGTCAAGGCCGGCGATGCTCACGCGGGGAAGCACCTCGGGATTGCGTTCTACTCGATGCCTGATCCGCAGGCCACCGGCGGCTACTGGGACCTGGACAACGTCCGGCTGACCGCGAATCGCGCGCCCACGCTCGTCCCGGCCGGGTGGTCGAACGGGGGATTCCACCTCACGCTGCTGAGCGAGCCGGGACTGCGGTTCGAGATTCTGGCCGCCAGCGACATCAGCCTGCCGATCACCAATTGGACCAGCCTGGGCACCTTGACGAACACCTCCGGCGGCGAATCGTTTACGGACTTCCAAGCGGGCCTGGCCCAGCGCTTTTACCAGGCACGGCAGGTGCCCTGACCGGGATGGCCGTCCAGCCCACACGCGGTGGCAGGGCGCGGCAGGCGGCCTTGCGGGAAGCGGCCGGTGAGGCTGGGCCGCGGACGCAGGGTCGGAAGGGCAGTCGCGTGGCCCGGCAGCAGCCGGCCTTTACGTTGATCGAGTTGCTGGTCGTCATCGCGGTCCTTGCCACGCTCGCGGCATTGCTTATTCCCGCGCTGGCTGCCGCCAAAGACAAGGGTCGCAAGGCCGCGTGCATTTCGAACCTGCGCCAAGTGGGCATCGCCGTCCAGTTGTATGCCGGCGATAACGATGGCTGGATTCCCTACGGGCCGAGGGCGCCCGCGTTCACCACGCCCGGCAACTTCTATCCCTCGACCGGCTCGCCGACGAGCCTATTATCATTGCAGAGCGGCGCACCGGTGGGCTTGGGACTGCTCCTGAAGGACTATCTGGCGGCCACTCCCAAGGTCCTGTTTTGTCCCGGGACCGATCAACCCGCCGACGCCGCCGTTGCCTACACGAACCTGGGTCTGCACCAGTCCCAAGGCAGCTATTACTATCGTCACGGCGGGAACACGCAGTTGTTCGGCGAGCCGGCGGCGCGTCCGGACCATGTCCGCCTCGACGACCTGGGCACCAACCGCAACGGCCTGCTCATCCGCGCCCTCGCCATCGACACGCTCTTCGTTTCTCCGCCTTCGCTGGCGGCGTTCAATGTGCGGACCCGCACTCACCACCGGCAGCAGTATGCGGATGTCTTGTTCGCCGACGGACACGTCCTGTCGCGCCCCAATCGTGACGGACGCTTCACCGTGACGATCAATAGCAACGCGGACCTCTACGACGCCTTCAATCGGATTCTCCAAGTCCTCGAGCGGGCCGACACCGAGCACGACGGCTCGGCGCTCTAATCCGTCCCCGGCGGACAGACCCCGCCCTCGTCGGAGCGGCCCTGGCTGTGCTCGCGCTCGAGCGCCTGCAGCGCCGCGTCGAGGATTCCCGTGTAGGCCTGGGCCCGCACGCAGCCCGGGTCCGGCTTGCCCTCGATGAGGCAGAGCCAGCCCTGGCCGTAGGGGTCCTGGTGGAGGAGTTCGATCGCCTGCTTGAGTCGGGGATTGCCACCCACGAACGTGCCTTCGCACGGGCTGAGCAACTCCGAGATCGCCTTGAACCCCTCGACCCATCCGAGCTTCTGCCCGGCGCGGACGCCGGCGCCTGGTTCGATCTCGAACCCGTGATCCACGGTTTCACCCAGCATGCGCGTGGCGAATTGGGTCAAGCCCACGCGCCAGACGCCCTCGGCGTGGCGGGCGACCCAAACATGCGCGGTGGTGTAGAGGCAGTCGGCCGGCAACTGGGTGGCGAACCGTCCGCGCTGATAGGGCACGAAGGCTTGCGGGGATGCGGGCCCGATCACTTCCGGCGGGCCGACCACTCAACGCTCACCTGCTGGCCATCGACCTCGGTCTTGACGATACCGCCCATCTTGCCGCCATCTACCTTGCCCGAGACGTTGTAGGTGACGACGGCGCCATTACGACGCTCGCGTTTGACCATCCACGAGACTTCGTTGCCTGTGACCTTGCCGTTCTGAATCTCGAGCCAGCGGTCAGGGTCCGGCGCCACTTTGCCCGTCAACACTTCCCCCTCCTGCTTGAGCACCATGTCGCGCTCGATCGAGTTGCCGTCCGGTGTCTGCACGGTGAGCAGCCAATCTCCGCTGAGATTGAGCGCCGGGGCGGCGGCGTCTTTGACCGGGGAATCACCCAGGATTGCCGCCAGCCTGTCTTCGATGGCGTTGGCCCAAATCTGGTAGCCCTTGGTGGTAAGGTGCAGGTAATCCGGCATGAGCTCGCGCGGGATCAGCCCTTCGGCGTTCACGAAGAGATGGCCGAAGTCCACCCAGTACACCCACTGGTCATCGGCCAGCTTGCGGAGCACCTGGTTAATCTGGAGGAGCTTGCCGCGTTGGGCGCTGAAGTTCTCGTTGCGCGGGAAGATGGCCAGCAGCACCACTCGGGTCTGGGGCAGTTTCTCGCGCAGCTTCCGCACGATGGCGGTGACGCCGTCCACGATCTGGCCCGGGGTGTTGTCCTCGCCATTCGAGTTGTTGGTGCCGATCATCACGACGGCGGCCTTCGGCTTGAGGCCCTCGAGGTTGCCGTTGTCCAACCGCCAGAGCACATGCTGGGTGCGGTCGCCGCCGATGCCCAGGTTCACGGCCTTGCGTGGCGTGTAGTGGTGTTCCCAAACGCTCTTGCCTTCGCCTTCCCACCCTTGCGTGATCGAGTCGCCGATGAAGATGACCTGCGCCTGCTCGCCCCCTTCCTTCGCCCGGTCGTTGAGGAGCTTCTGGCGGTCCTGCCACCATTGCTCGGTACGCGGCATGGGCTGGACGGCTGAGTGCGGACCGGTTTGGGCCAGAAGAGTGAACACGCCGGCCAGGCCCAGGGCCAGCGCCGGGTAACAGCAACGGATCGATGGATTCATTGGCGCAAAGACTCCGCGTCCATTGCTCGCAGGCAAGCCAAAACTGGGCCCAAGACTGGCCCGAGCGCGGCCCTGAACCCTCCAACGGGCGCGGCCTACGGCAGTTCGATCGCCCGGTAGAACCGCTTCGCCTGGCGCTGGAACTCGGGGTCCACGTAAGTGAACACCTCGTTCACGAGCGAATTGGTGAGGATGGGGGTCCAACGGCGCAGATCGGCCGAGTATTGCAGCACAAACGGCCGCGTGCTGCCGCCGGTCAAGCGCACCTCGAGCTCGGCGGACCCGTTCACCGAGGCCGACATGGCCAGGGCGGGATGCAGGCGGAGGTCGAAGGCGATGTCTCCCACATCGCCCAGCCCATCCACGCCGATATGGTAGGTGACCCCTGCAGCGGCGGAAAACGACATCCGGTTGGTGAAGTAATTCACGTTGGGCGCGATCCGGTTGTCCGCGATTCGGTCGAGCGCGTCGTACACCTCGCCAATCCGGACGGCGGCTTGCACGGGGAAAACCGTGGCTGAGAAATCGAGGCTGACCCGGCCCGCGCCCGGCGCAGTCCACACCCACCAAACCGATTGCCCGCCCTGCGCCCCGCCGGCAACGCCATTCCACTCGAAGTCTTCCCGCGTGGCGCCGAGGTTCGAGCCGCGCACCGACGTGCTGAGCCCGGTCAGTGTGGTCGGGGCCGCGTAATCGTCGTTGATGGGTGGCGGCAGGAGGCGCAGCGCGAGTTTGATTTCAGCCTGCTCCTCGTACGTCGTGACCTGGACCAGGTATCGGGTGTTGGCTTCGGCCTTGAAGGTGGCGATCTCTCCCTGACAGGGCCACCCCCCTCCGCAGTAGGTGATATCACGGCCATTATTCGCGCCGAGATAGCGCAAACCGTGTTGGGCGTCGGGGTCCTCGCGGTAGATGACCATCGCCAGGGCCCGGCTCGAGGTGGACCCCGTGCTCCAGAGCTCGGCGGTTCCGCTCGAGGGCGCCGTCCATTCCCACCAAACCGAATTCCCGGAGACGTAGCCATCGGTGGGATCGTCGTCGGCCGGGGTGGCGCCGATGTTCGTGCCCGAGACCGTGCCGCCCGCGGACGGAATGAGCCCCGGTTGGGAACGCTCGTCGTTGGCCGGTGGCACGATCGTTTCGAGGGTCAGATCGAACTCGAGAGGCGACTGCCAGCCGAACGGGTACACCATGATCGCGTAAACGCCACCGGCGGTAACCCGGAAGTTCAGCGAGGGCCCATAGTTGAACGCGGCCCTGCGGAGTGAAGCCAGTTCGTCTCCCCGAAAAACGGCCAACCCCGACGGGCGGTCAGGGCCCGTGAGACGCAAACGCAAGGCCAGGTCCGCGGGCGCGACCCACCGGTACCAGACACTGCTGCCGGACGAGTAATTCTCTCCCAACGCCCACTCGGCCGGTTCCCGCGAAGCGTTCACCAGCGTGCCGTGCACTGTTGTGGGCAACGCGGCCTCGGTCAGGTCGATCCGATTGGCGAAGTCGTCGTTGACGGGCCCGTCGTTCCGGTCCAACCGCAATTGGACGACGCCGAGCAGCGACTGGGCGGTGAAAGGCCAGTAGCGTTCCGAGTCCACCGCAATCTGGTAGGTCTCCCCCTGACGCGCAATAAAGACAATCGGGTTGCGCCGGCCGAAGTTCGCGGCGATGAGCCGCAAGTCCGCCAAGGTCGAGCCGGTATAGATCTCGACGTTGGCGTAAGCAGGAACCCCGTTCTCGGTCGCGATGGTGCCGGTGTAGTCCAGGCCAACTTTCATGTCCGCCGGCGCGGTCCAGGTCCACCACACGGTCTGGAGCCCGCGCCAGGGCTCGTTGTTCGCCCAACCGATCAAGGCGGGATCGCCTTCTTCCACGCTGGCGCCAAGACCCGACCCGCGCACCGTCTGTCCCAGCCCGGGAATCACCGTGCGGTATTGAAAGTCGTCGTTGGGCGGGCGGGTGGTCGAAAGGCTGAGCGTGACGTGTCCTTGGGCGCCGTTCTTGCCTGACACGGCCACGGCATAAGAGGCGCCAGCCTCCGCGTCAAAGACCACCCGGCTTGGGTTTCCCCCCGTTGGATCGTCGTCGTTGGCCGCCACCTCGCGGAGCGAGGCGAGGTCCGCGCCCTGATAGACCGCCAGCACCGTATCGAAATCGCTCCCGAGCGTCGTGGCCACCACCGGGCCGGCTACGGGACTTCGCCAGCGCCACCAAACCGAAGCGCCGCTGGCCCCGCCCACGTGCGGCGGTTCTCCCGCCTCGAGCGTGGCGCCAACGTTCGAACCCAGCACGGTCACGGCTTCCGCCGCAAGCAGCGGCGCGTCGGCAAGGGCATCGTTCCTGGGAATGGTTGGAACTTCCTCGACAATTGTGAGGAACCCATCGTTTTCCCCGGCGGGGCTGTTCTGCGCGGCATCCGGCGTCGTCGGGAAATAGACGCCGCGCGCCCCCGGACGTGTCGCGCCCACCAGGTGAACCGCGGCGCCGCTCCCCACGGCCATGCCCTGCACGGCATCGGGCCCGCTCGAACCCAGGAAACTCACGAAGTTCGCCACCCAGCGTTCGCTGGGGCCGGGTTCGCCACCGGTCGTCAAGGAGCGCTGCAACCGCGCCACAAAGCCGTCCGTGCCACCCCCACCAGGGATGGGCTGGAATGCGTGGAGCGTGGGCAGTGTGGGTGAGGTGGTGCGTCCGGCCACCCATGCCACGCCATCGGCCGCCAGGGCGATGGCGAGCGCGCGGTCGCTTCCCGCACCTCCCAACCGGTAGCCCGAGGGCGATCCGAGGGGCGTCGTCGCCACTTCGAGCACAAATGCATCCTCCCCACCTGCGGCCGAGTCCGGGACGAGCCCGGGGAAATCCCTCGAGCTGGTCCCGCCCGCCAGCAGCAGGCCAGGCCCGGCAGGAGCGAGGGCCTGGGCGTTGTCGTCGCCGCTGCCGCCGATCAGCGCGAGGAAACGCCCGGTCGAGCCGTCTGCCGCCAACGCCGCCAACAACACGTCGCTGCCTCCGCACGGCCCCAAAATCGTGGCACCCGGCAAACCACCCGGTCCCGAGGTGCTCGAGCCCGCCAGCGTCAAGTTGCCGGAACCGTCCAGGAAGACCGCGGCGGCCTCGTCATCACCCGCGCCCCCGAGGAAACTCGAGAACAGGAGCCCGCCATCGGTTCTCGAGAGCTTTGAAACGAACGCGTCCCGTCCGCCCCCGTACGCCATGAGCCCACGCTCCGTTGGAAAGTCGCTGCTCTCGGTCCAGCCAGCCACCCAAAGCCCGCCGGGTTCTCCCACGGCCACCGCCCGGACCGAGTCATCTCCGCTCCCTCCCAAACGAACCGCCAGGCCCAACGACGAGCCGTCGGTGGACAGCCTCGCCACGAAGCCATCGCGCGCCCCACCACTCCCGGTGGCGGACCCTGACCATGGAAAATCCGCCGAGGCGGTCGAGCCGACCAGCCACAGGCCGTCCTCGCCCAGCGCGATACCCTCAACGCGGTCATCGTCGCTTCCGCCAAAACGGACCGCCCAGAGAAGGGGTTTGCCACCCGGCGCGAGCTTCACGACAAAGATGTCGTTGCTGCCACCGGAGCCGGCGAGAGGTTGGCCCGAGCCGAGGAAGTTCGTCGAGGCGGTGGTCCCGGCCAGATAGACGTTCCCCGCGGCATCCAATGCCACCGTCGCGGCGGCGTCGGACTGATCGGAGCCCAAGTGAGTGCTATAGGCCAGTCCGGGAGTGGTGGGCGGGGACTCCTGCGCAAAAGGCCCGTCCCAACGGCATACGAGCGCCAGTGCGAGGAGCGCGGCCTGGGCCGCTGAGGTGACGCGGGCGTAGTGAAAGTGATTCGCAGCGTGATAGTAGCAGGCGGTTCTCATAGTTAGAGCATCAGCATTGTTCATCGTCAGGCTGGCTTTGAACAAAAAGCGTGCCGGTCAGCCCTGAGAATGGCAACTGGAAGTTGGCCGGATCCTCCCCAACCCGCCATCCCTCGAGTCGAGCGGCAGGGACGCCGCGAAGGGCTGCGGAAGGCTCACAGGTTCGTTTCGAGGGCGATCGCCAGTTTCGTCAGGTGGTAAAGATCGGCCCGGCAGAACGGCAGGTCCACGTGACGCGCGAGCTCCTGGGCCGGGGCGGCTCGCAACCATGCCAGTGCCTCGAACGCCCCGAGCGCAAGGTCCGGTGGATCGACGAAGTTCTCTCCGAAATGCACCTGGCGCTCCTCGCCCACAAGGCTCCACGTGGCGTAGAGGGCCGAGAATGCGTCCCAAACGCGCGCCACCGCGTCCGGGGCTTGCTCGCGCACGAGTCGCGCGACCTCAGGTGTCAGGCTATTGAAGAGCGCGAGCTTGTGCCGATGCGGGGCGATCTTGAACGAGAGGGCATCGCCGGCGCCGATGAACGGGTCCAATTCGCCCGAACCGTTGAAACGGGTCAGGGTGCCGCGCCCGGCTGCGCGGCGCCACCAGGCCACGAGCGCCTCGGTTGTTTCGCGAGCCTTGGCCTGGGAGAGGCCGGCCGTCTGCTCGTCGCCCGCGCGCGCGGCAATTGCCGCGATCGCCAGCAGCGAGGCCAGGTAGCGGTTGGCGTGCAGGTCGCCCTTGGCGCCGTCGAGGCGCCAGGAGGTCCCGAGGAAATCCTCGAAGACCAGTTTGATCTGTGGCCAGGCGGAAAGCACCCGCGGCTCCTCGTCACAGCGTTGAGCGTAGCGCCAGACGGCGTGCACGTTCCCGAAAGGATGGTGCGGCTTGTCCTGGCCTGCGCGCGCCCACAGCGCCTCGGAACTCGAGAACCATTCGCGTCGCGCGCCTTGCTTCAGCGAATACCATGACTCGCGCGCGAAGGGCGGATGCGCGCGCCACTCGTCAGCGAGCAGCGCCTTTGCGCGGGTCTGCAACTCCTTGGGCAGATGCGGGCAGGCCCAGGCGAGTGCTTCGAATAGCGCACCGCTGGTGTCGAAGGAAAAGTCCCGTCCCGCCAGGCCCGGCTCGACAAACAAGGGCGCCCAGCGTCGTTCGAGGACCTCGCTGGCGCACTGGACCAACCACTGCGTGAGTTGCCCTCTGTCGAGAGCCAGTCGAGCGGGCGCGGTAAAGGTGGCAACTGTGCTTCCGTCGATGGTCGAGGGCTCGAGCGGGCCCTGGGATGGACCCGCCGCGAGACAGAGGAGCCGGCTGCCGGTGAGCCAATAGACACGCTCGCCCGCCAGCGCCACCGCGCCGCGACCGGGTCCATGCCACTCGTTTCGGGCCCACGGCGGGCTGCGGAACCCGCCGTAGGTGTCGCGTTCGCCGCTGATGGTCGAGAGTTGGCGGCTCTCGAGCCCGAACCGGCTGAGTGTGCCCTGATGCACGATGAGCGCCGAGTTGCCCGCCACGACGAAGTTCTGGCTCTCATCGGCGGTGCCCCAGAAGGTGTTCCAGGGCGGCTGCGCGCCGTTCTGGTGAGCCAGGGGGATGATGCGCTGGGTTTGCGGATCCAGCAGGCCCAGGGAAACCAGGGGCGCCACGCCGAGATTCCAGTTGCCATAGGCGCTGCGATGCAGAACCAGCAGGCGGCCATCGGCGCTGACCGTGGGCGGCGCGCCCACGCTCTGGCAACCGGCAGCCCAGAGCACGGGCGCGGTGAAGGCTTCCTGGCCGGTGGCCGCGTCCAGAACGAAGAACGAGCGGGCGTCGCGCTCGCGCTCGAGGTAATCCACGATTGCCGCTTGCTCGCGGGCCCAGAGCTCAGGGTTGCCCGTTGCCTCCGGGTTCTTGATCCAGGTCTCCACCTTCTGCCATGTGCTGTCATCCACGCCGGCGTTGCGACAGAGCAAGGTGCGATCGCGTCCGATGCGCTGGCCCATCTCGAGAATCGGGTTGGTGCGAATGATCACGAGCGTCCGCCCCTGGTTGCGCGCAAGGACGGGATAGTAGTCGCGCGCCGTCTGCCCAGCCAGCGCCGCCGAGGTCCATACTCTCCTGCCGTCGGCCGCGTCGAGGCAGTGAACACGCAGATCCTCGGCGGTGACGAACACCCGCCCGTCCGCGACCGCGGCGGTCTGGCGCACGGGCGCCCCGAGCGCGGCCTTCCAGAGCAGGCGCCCGGAGGCCAGGGCGACCGCCATGAGGTCGCCTGCGCGTGTGCCTACGTGCGCGACCCCGTCGGCGATAACCGGCGAGGCGGAAAACCCGCCGTGGCCTGCAAAGACGGACCAGAGCATGCGGCCGTCTTCGGCGGCCAGAGCGTAGAGTGTGCCGTCGGTGCAAGCCGCGATCACCCGGCCGTCGGCGCAGGCGGGCGCCTGGAGAAAGGGTCCGGCGGCGCGGAATCGCCAGACCGGCGTTCCTGAACCGGCCTCGAGCGCCCAGACGCTGCCGCGGTGCGTGGCCACGAACACGCGGCCGCGAGCGACAATCGGCTCCATGGCGGCGCCGAGACGTTCGCCGCCGAAATCGCGGGCCCAGGCCAGGTGGAGCGGGAGCTTGAGTTCACTCGGAACGAAGCCCGTATGCTCGGCGTTTCCATGCAGCATGGGCCATTCCGTCGGGCGCGCATCGCTGGGGACCGCCGGTTCCGCCGCCGCGCCGCTGGTCCGGACCAACGCCGCCGCCAGCAGGCAGGCCAGGGCCGCCGAGTTGGATAAGCGCGAGTTCATGGTTGACAAGGTTGGACCGAGCCGGAAACCGCGTTGTGTGGGCCTGGCACGTGGCTCCGGTCGGCGTGACACAAGCCAGGGTCCGGGATGCCGCGCGGGTTCACACGACCGCGAGGATGGCAGCCATCGAAGGACGCGGCAAGTGTCGGCTGGAGTGGATCCGCCATCGCTTTTCCCTTTCCTACGGGTTAACCTGTCACGAGACAGTCAACTCGAATGAGCAAGATGTTTCAGAACCGATGGCTGCTGGCGGGCACGCTGCTCGCCGGCCTGGCCGCGTTCTGGACCCTGGGAGACCGGCGACCGGTCTATGGCGGACAGCCACTGAGCGTGTGGCTCGAGACGCTGGTGAGTTCCGATTACCGCGAGCGCCATCGCGCCGAGGCGGCGTTGCGTCCGCTGGGGGTGGAAGCTATCCCAGACCTGGTGCGCGCGCTGCGTGTGCGCGACCGGCGCTGGAAAAGGGCGTGGCTTTTTGTCGCCGACCGCATGTTCGGGACGCCGAAGCCGCGTGTCCCAGCCGCCCGGTTGCGAGAACAGGCGGCGCTGCTCCTGGCGCGCCTGGGTCCAAGGGCGGAGCCGGCTGTGCCCGGGTTGCTCGAGGGCCTCGCCGACCCTGATCCCGAGGCGCGGCGCGCCGTGCAGAGCGCCTTGCGGCACGTGGGGCCGGGTTCGGTGCCGGGCCTGATCACGGCTCTGCGGCATCGGCAGGCCGCCGTGCGGGCCGGGGCGGCTGAACTTCTCGGCGACCAGCAGGACCTCGGGCCCGCGGTGGGCAAGGCGGCAACGCCGCTCGTGGCCGCTTTGCGCGACCGCGATGCGGGCGTGCGCGAACAGGCGGCTGGGGCGTTGGGGCAGATCGACACCGGCAGCGAACGCGTCATCGGCGCGTTAGCGGACTTGCTGGCCGATCCGGCCCCGCCTGTGTGCGGCGCCGCCGCGCGAGCGCTCGGACAGATCGGGCCGGCGGCGAGTCCCGCGCTGCCGCGTCTCGATTTGTGCCTCGCGGGCCCGGACCCGTATTTGCGGGTTGAAGCCGCGCGAGCCGTGTGGCGGATCGGACGGCAAGCCGGGCGCGTCACGCCCACCTTGATCGCCGGGTTGCGCGATCCCCAAGTGCACTGGCAGGCGGCCCTGGCGCTGGCGGAGGTTGGCGCGCGCGCCGAGGCGGCCATTCCGGCATTGTTGGAGGCGCTCGAACTCGAGGTCGCACATCGCCCCTCGAGAACGCCCGCCAGCGCCGCGCTGGCACTGGCAAGGATGAGCCCGGCCGCTGTGCCCGGGCTGGTGCGGCTCCTGGGACATGAGAAGCCGTGGGTCCGCGTGGGGGCCGCCCTGGCGCTGGCGGGTCATGGCGAGGAGGCGCGCGCCGCTGTGCCGTCGCTGGTCCGGATGCTCGAGGACCCGGATGGGGAAGCGAGGATCACGGCCTCGAACGCGTTGGGGGCGATCGGCGGCGCGGCCAGCGCGGCGATCCCGCGGTTGGTCGAAGTTGCGCAGGACTCGGACGAATACGTCCGGGCGGGAGCATTGGCCGCCATTAACCGCATCTCGAGGGGACCCGGCGGCAAGCAGCCAAGGGCTCCCGTAAACCTCGACCCGGCGAACCTCGGCGCCCAATGATCGCGCTGCCTTCTGATCATGGACTCTGACGCCACCACGACAACCGCAACGTCGCCGCCACCGCGGCGTTCGAGGCGCCGGTTGCTGGCGGTAGTGCTGTTGGTGGGCGTGGCCCTCGCGGGTTGGGTGTGGTTCGAGTATTATCGCTTTCGCGAGCCGGTATATCAGGGCCGGTTCTTGAGTCTTTGGATGCTCGACCTCAATTCGCCGGACGTACGGACGCGCCAGCAGGCCGAGGCGGTGATCCGTGGCGTGGATGAGAAGGCGATCCCAACGTTGGCGTGGGCGCTCGCGCATCGCGACCCGCTCCTGAAACGCCCGCTGGCCGCCCTCGAGGGCCATCTTCCGCGCTTCGTCACGAGCCCTCTCCATCGGGCGATCCGGCCCTACGACGCGCTGATGCTGCGGCGCGCGGCGGCGCATGCGTTGAACCTTGTCAATCCCCCCCCCCTTGCGGCACTCCCAGCGCTGGCGAGCGCCCTCCGGGACGCGGACCACCGTGTGTGGAGCAACGCCGCCGCCGTGCTCGCCAAGCTCGGTCCGGCAGGCGCCGCCGTGCTGGTGCAGGCCCTCGGGCAGGACGATGACGAGCTTCAGCGCCACGCCTTGTCGGTCCTGGACTTGCGGCGCATGGACACCAACGCCGCGGTTCCAGCGCTGCTGGCGCTGCTGGCTCATGGACGCGGGTTGACCCCCATGGCGGCGGGGCAGGCGCTCAATACGCTGGGCCCGGCTGCGCTTCCGCATCTCCTCGGGTTGCTGGCCACCGGGGACGAAGACGCGCGTTTCCTCGCCAGCCAGGCGTTGATTGAGCTTGGCTCGAAGGATTTCAACGCCCTGGTGGCCATGATCGAGGCGCTGCCCCGCCAGAGGCCGGTGGTGCGGCGGGAGTTGGCCCAAGGCCTGAGCCAGATGCACCCGTTTACGCGCCGGGCAGCGTGGGGCCTGGCCAAGGCCTTGCAGGACTCGGACCACGAGGTCCGGCTTGCCGCCGCGGCAGGTCTTCGCCAGGTGCTGCCCTGGGTGGACACGTCCGTGCCGAGCCTGATCGAGGCGCTCGAGAACCGCGAACCCGAAACGCGCCGGTTGGCGGCCAGTGTGCTCGGGGACCTCGGCCCCGTCGCGCGCGCCGCCGTGCCGGCGTTGTCCCGAAAACTCGATGACCCGGATGAAGCGGTTCGGCGACAGGTTGGCGAGGCCCTGCGGCTGATCGCCAGCGAACCGCCACGCGCTCCCGCGCCCCAGGCCAATTGACGTGCAGCCGTCATTCGCCCCAGCGGTGATCGCGAGATTGCGTGAGGCCCCTGGCATCCTGGTGCTCACCGGCGCGGGGACCTCGGCTGAAAGCGGCGTACCCACCTTCCGCGATGCGCAAACCGGGTTGTGGGCACGGTTCAAGCCCGAAGAACTGGCAACCCCCGAGGCCTTTCAGCGCAACCCACGCACGGTGTGGGAATGGTACGCGTGGCGGCGGGAGTTGGTCGGGCGCGCGCAGCCCAATCCCGGCCACCTGGCGCTGGTCGAGTGGGAACGACGCGCGCCTGGGTTGACCGTGGTGACACAGAACGTGGATGGGCTGCATCAGCGCGCCGGCAGCCGCAACGTCATCGAGGTGCACGGCAACATCACGCGCACCCGGTGCTCGCAGGAGGACACGGTCGTCGCGAGTTGGCCGGAAAGCGGCGACGTGCCTCCCCGGTGTCCACGCTGTGGCGGGCTGTTGCGCCCAGACGTGGTATGGTTTGGGGAGCAGTTGCCGCCGGGCGCCTTCGAGGCCGCGTCCGCCGCCGCGAGCAACTGCGCGGTCTGCCTATCGGTTGGCACATCCTCCCTGGTGCAACCGGCGGCATCCCTGCCCCTGATCGCTCGCGCCCACGGTGCAATGCTCGTCGAGGTGAACCCGGATCGCACGCCGCTGACTGAGAGTGTCGAGTATAGTCTGCGCGGGCGGGCGGGCGAGGTGCTGCCGGAGTTGGTGCGGGCCGTGTGGGGTTGAGGGGCGGCGGGTTCGCGTTGCGCGATGCCATCTGGGCAAGCCCATCCATTGCGCGGCCCGAGACAAAACATGTGTAATGACGAACGGGTGGGTTCGTGTTGCCCTTGATCGTGATGAAGCGCGTGGGTCGCTGACCGCGCGTGCTGGGGGGGACCAAAGGGCGCACGGCCCCGCCGTCGTGCCGAAAGTCGAGCCCCGCCTCAGCCACGCACGCCTTCGGCCCAACAGAGGCTGTACCAAACAGCGGCGTCGGAGCGGCGCGCCCATTGCCGCAGGTCACGCAACGCGCGGTCGAACTGCTGTACGCTCACTCCCAGCGGCCCGGTGATGACGGTGCGAGCGGTCTCGATGACGCCTATCGCGTTGCGCACCAGCGCGGGGAACTCGGGAGCCCCGGCGCAGGACCCGAAGAACACCCAATGGTTGCGCCGCGGTTGGGCGCCGGCCTGGGACAAGAGCTCGACCAACCGACGGCCGACAAACGGGTCGCAGCCCAGATGCTCATAAGCGCGGATGTAGGCCTGCCAGATTTCCACGAAACCGGTCGATTCCGGCCAGAGACGCAAGACCTGGTGATCGTCATCCGCCAGCACCACACGCCCGCCCCGGCGGACGGCTCGGACCATTTGGCGGACGACCTTCTCGGGCTCCCGCACGTGTTCGAGCACGAACCGGGCATGCGCCACGTCGAAGCAGCCCCATTCGTGCCGCGCGAGCGGGAGGTCCAAGGCATCGCCATGCCGCCACTCGACGGCATCCGCTTCAGCGGTTTGCCGCGCCTGCCGCCGGGCTTCGGCGAGTTGTCGCCGGTCCCGCTCGACGCCGACCACGCGTCCGTCAGGTCCGATCGCGCGCGCCATGTGGCGCGTGAATTGCCCGAGCCCGCTGCCGACATCCAGCACCTTCTCGCCGCCGGTGAGCGCCAACTCCCGCAGACACGCCTGGTTGAGCAATTCGTTCATGCCTGACAGACGCCGCTGTTCCCTGGGCTCAGAACCATGAATGTACGGGCGGCGCGCGCGCGCCGAGGCGCGTGGTGCGCGGCGGGGTGGAGTTTGTCGCTTGGTGGTCATTGACTTCCTGCGTGTCTTCAGCCCGGTTCGACGGCGGCGCCCGCCTTGCGCAGTTCTTCCACAAACACAGCCAGTGGTGGATCGTCCGCTCGATCAGTGCGGAAACCGACGGCGATCGGGACCGGTTCGGGCGCGCGTGTCAGGGGCAGCAAGCGTGCGCGCCTCGGAAAGAGGCGCGCCATCTGGGTCGTGACGATCGCCACACCCAGGCCCGACGCAACCGCCGCCATCAACTCTTCCGCGCCGCCGTACTCGCCGGCTATCCGTGGTCGTTGACGCTGCGCGTGCAGCCAGACCGAAATGCTCTCCCAGTATTCCGGGTAGTCCCGGCGGCGATAGACCAGCAAGGGTTCGCCTGCCAGGTCGAGTGGGGTGGCGTGGGACGTCCGGGCCAGCGGGTGGTTCTGGCTCACCGCCAGCCGCCAGGGTGCCCGGCTGATCGTCGTCCAATTCAACCCGCGCGTCTTGCGGTGCTGACCGACACTGAGCGCGACATCGAGTGTCTCAGTCTGCAGCCCGGCCAGCATTGCCGCCGTCGAGAGATCGGAGAGCTCGACGCGCGTCTTGGGATGCAACTGGGTGAAGCTCTCGACCGCGGCCGACAACATCCCGGCGGCGAGCGAAGGCGCGTAGCCGACGCGCAGACGCGTCCCACGCCCGGCCGAGCGCACGCGTTCGAGCGCCTGCTCGGCGTGTTGGAGCAACTCGCGGGCTTCGACGAGCAGAGCCTCGCCCACGGCGGTGAGCCGGATCGAATGGGCCTGCCGTTCCAACAGACATTGGCCGATCTCGTCTTCGAGGGCTTTGATCTGCCGGCTCAGCGCGGGCTGCGTGAGGAAAATCCGCTTCGCCGCGCGGCTGATGTTGCCTGCCTCGGCCACGGCCACGAAGTAGCGCAGTTGTCGCAGTTCCATCGCGGGGAGCATAACCGGAAAGCAGGCTCAGGCCAATAACTTGGCATTAGCGTCGTTGGCAGCCTCCGGCGAAGATGGCGGCATGAAAACGAAATCGACCGAACTGATCATCCGAAGGGCCGGCGAGCGCGGCCATGCCGACCACGGCTGGTTGGACACGCGCCACACGTTCTCCTTCGCAAACTACTACGATCCAGCGCACATGGGCTTTCGCTCGCTGCGCGTGATCAACGACGACCGCATCGCGCCCGGGCAGGGATTCGACACTCATCCCCACCGCGACATGGAAATCTTCAGTTACGTGCTGGAAGGCACGCTCGAGCACAAGGACAGCCTCGGCAATGGCCGCCAGCTCAAGCCGGGCCAGATTCAACTCATGAGCGCGGGCCGGGGGGTGCGCCACAGCGAGTTCAATCCCTCGACCGACGAGCCGCTTCACATCCTGCAGATCTGGCTCCAACCGCGCGAACGCGGCCTGGCCCCCGGCTACAGCGAATGGCATCCCAAGCCCGAGCACGCCGACGCGCCCAAAGTGCTCGTCATCTCGCCGCAAGGCCGCGAGGACTCCGCCATCATCCATCAGGACGCGGATATTTACCGCATTCGGCTCAAGCCCGGGCAGACCGTGACCCATGAGCTGCGCCCGGGTCGGGGCGCCTGGTTGCACATCGCCGCGGGGGCCCTGGACCTCGAGGGCGTCTCGCTGGCGACCGGCGACGGGGCGAGCACCGAACAGCCCGGACCATTGCGGCTCACGGCCAGTGAACCGGCGGAAGCAATCCTGTTTGACCTGAACTGACAAGCGTTAGTATCGATTGTCGTTGCCGTACCGGCGTTGAAACGCCGAGCTATGGTCAAATGTCCCTGACGGGACAAGCGGCCGTCGAGCGTCGTGCCCCAGCGCCAAAACGAATTACCTTGCATGAACGCGAGGGTTCGCGATGCTCATCCTCGATGAAAGCGTTTGCTCTCGGCGTGGCGGCCCTGATAGGTGCGATGGCGCCAGCCGGCCTGGCCGGCGAGCGGGACACCAAGGTGCTCGGTGACCGCGACACGGTCAACGCGATGGGGCGCTGGATCTATAACGATCTGCCCAAAGGCTTCGCGGCGGCGAGGCAAAGCGGAAAGCCGCTGCTGGTGGTGCTGCGCTGCATACCGTGAGTGGCGTGTTCCGGTTTTGACGGGCAGGTTGTCCGTTACGATCCGCAGTTGGAGGACTTGATGGCGCGATTTGTGTGCGTGCGCCTGGTGCAGGCGAATGCGCTGGACCTCTCGCTTTTCCAGTTCGACTACGACCTCACGTTCGCGGCGTTCTTCCTCAACGCGGACCGGACGGTTTATGGGCGGTTCGGTTCGCGCTCGCATCACGAGGCCGAGCGGGACATTTCCCTGGCGGGGCTGCGCAAGGCGCTTGCCGCCGCGCTCGAGCTGCACCAAGGGTATCCGGCGAACCGCGCCGAACTCAAGGGCAAGCAGCCGCAGCCAGTCCAGTTCAAGACGCCGGAAGATTATCCGTCGCTTGCGGGCAAGTACGCCCCCACGCTGAACTACGGGCCTAACGTGGCGGCCAGTTGCGTGCATTGCCATCAAACGCGCGAAGCGGAGCGTCTGACGTTCCGCGCGGCCAACAAGCCGATGCCCGACGAGGTGATTTTCCCCTGGCCCATTCCCACGGTCGTGGGGCTGGCGTTCGACCCGGCGGAGAAGGCGACAGTGCGCGAAGTGACGCCCGGCTCGGCCGCCGCGAAGGCGGGCTTCCGGCCGGGCGACGAGATGGGATCGCTCGAGGGCCAGCCGCTGCTTTCGATAGCGGACGTGCAGTGGGTGCTGCACCACGCGCCGTCTCCCGCCACGCTGCACGCCACCGTGCAGCGGGCCGGCCAGTGGCAACAGTTGACACTCGCTTTGGAGGCGGGATGGCGGCGGCGCACGGACATCTCCTGGCGGGCTACTTCCTGGGACCTGCGCCGGATGACCACGGGTGGACTGGTGCTCAAGGCCCTCGAAGATGACGCCCGGCGCCAGGCCGCGCTGCCCGACTCAGCGCTCGCCTTGCGCGTCGATTACGTGGGTGAGTACGGGGAGCACGCCGCGGGCAAGAAGGCGGGCTTTCGCAAGGACGACCTGATCGTCGAGATCGATGGGCAGAGTCAACGGATGACCGAAAGCGAGCTTTTCGGCTACCTGCTTCAGAAGCGGATGCCTGGCGTGCGTATCCCGGCTACGGTCTTGCGAGCCGGGGACCGGGTGCGCCTTGAACTGCCGATGCAGTAGCGAGCAGCCCGGGGGCAGCCGGTGGTACTGGCCGGTGGGCGCGGAACTGGGCTTTGGGATTGAAAACTGGCGTTCGCTAAGCAAGGGTGGGGCATGAACCGAGCCAACGAGCGGGCGCCGCTTCGGCGTTCCCTCGACTGCCTGCTGCTGGCTTGCGCGGTGTGGCTCGCGGGGGCGCCGGCGACCGGGCGCAGCGCCGAGAGCCCGCCCGGTAGCGGCACCAACAACGCCGCGCCCGCCCGGATGTGGGCCAGGAAAATGAGCAAACCCGGCCTGAAGAACCTGCATCAAGTCAGCCCCACACTCTACCGCGGCGCACAGCCAACGGCCCAGGGGATGCGCGAGCTCGAGGCGATGGGCGTGCGGACAATTGTGAACCTGAGGGCCTTCAGCTCGGACCGCGGCGAGGCGAAGGGCACGAAGTTGGTGAGGGAGGAGATGTCGTTCAAGACGTGGCATCCCGAGGACAAGGACGTGATCCGATTTCTTAAGATCGTGGCGAACACGAACCGGCTGCCGGTGTTCGTGCATTGCCAGCACGGGTCGGATCGCACGGGGACGATGGTCGCGATCTATCGTGTGGCGATCGAGGGCTGGTCCAAGGAGGAAGCCATCGCCGAAATGACTCGAGGTGATTTCGGCTTTCACAAAATGTGGCAGAACCTTGTCCGATACCTTCGCGGGCTCGACATCGCCGCGATGAAACGGCGGGCCGGACTCGTGGACGAGCCTCGAACGGCCGGGAAGTGACGTGGGAGGAGTTCTCCGGGATTGCCCTTGCGTTGGCCACGAGAGCCTGCGAGCGTGCCCGCGATGCATGCACCCCTTGACCTCGAGGCCGCGCTCCGGCCGCCAAGGCCCCGCAGCGCACACTGCCTTCCCTGGAGCATCCTATGGCCCTGATCAAATGTCCTGAGTGCGGCAACGAAATCTCTGACCAGGCTGCGGCCTGCCCCAAGTGCGGCTACCCGTGCCAGCCTGAGAAGCCCGAAGCCGAAGCCGAGACCGAAGCCGACAAGCTGATCCGGCAGACGCTCGAGGCCGATGGGAAAATCGCGGCGATCAAGCTCTGCCGGGAGCAGCACGCGGGCATGGGATTGGCGGAGGCCAAGGCGTACGTCGAGCGGCTCGAGGCCGCGATGCAGCCCACCGGGGGCAAGCCGCGCGCCAAGGTCGGCTGTTCCTCGGTCCTGGTTGGTCTGCTGCTGGCCACCGTTTTGGGCCTTGGCGCGCTGCGGGCGATGCTCCGCTCGGCGCATGGCCCCAGCGTTACTGCTCCCAGAGCGGCGGTGGCCGCGCCAGGTGGGCTCGCAGCTCGCTGACTTTCCGAGGCCGAAAAGGCCGAGGCATTGAAGCACCCGAGACTTGCCCGGGCTGGTCACTGGCCAGGTACAAACCGGGGGGTGCTTTGTAACCGGCACCGGTGGGCGTGCTCGGCGGGCGGTCTAATGCAAGCTGTAAGTAATTGATGTCCAGTCACTTGTGGCTGAATGCCCGGGACATTGTCGCGTGATCACGATTAGTTTCACATGCGCAGCCCCGGTTTGACAGAAGACTTCGCTGCTGGTAACCATGCAGGCAGACCGAACCAAGCAGAACATGAACTCGAGAGCGCAAGTGATGCGGGTCGTGGTGGTCTGGGCGATGCTCAGTGGGCCCGGCTTGGCCGCGCGCGCCCAGGAACGCGCCACTCCTTCGCCCCAGGAAGGCCTTGCGTTGGCCTTGGTGTACGATACTTCCGGGAGCATGAAGGACCCGGTCCCCGATGCCGCGGGCAGACCGACTGCCAAGTTCCAGATCGCGAATCGCGCGCTCCGGGCGATCATCGACCAGTTGGAGACCTACCAGAAGAACGCGCCTGCCGGCGGCGCGCGGAGGGTCGAGGCGGGCCTGGTGGTGTTCCGCCAGCACCGGGCGCACATCGCCGTCAATTATGGGGCGCTTGATGGGCGGGCGTTGCGGGCGTGGGCGGACGGATTCTCCGGGCCTGAGGGCGCTACACCGTTGGGGGACGCAGTCCGGGCGGCGGGCGGGATGGTGCTCAATTCGCGCCTGACGCACAAGCACGTGCTGGTGGTGACCGACGGCATGAACACCGCGGGTGCTGACCCGGCCCAGATCATCCCGCAGCTCAATCAGCGCGCGGCCCAACGGCAGACGGGGCTTTCCTTTCATTTTGTCGCGTTCGACATCGATGCCAAGCGGTTCGATCCGCTCAAGTCGCTGCACGCCACCGTGCTCAGCGCCGCAGACGAGAGACAACTCAACTCCCAATTGGAGTTCATCCTGCAGCGCAAGATTTTGCTGGAGGAGGAAGAACCTCCCGCGAAACCAGACCCCAAGAAACCGTAACCGGAGAACCACACTATGTTCAGAGCGATCAAACGGTTGTTCATCTGGCTGGGCTTGATGGCCGAGAAAGCCACCGAGACCGACGCCATCAACGAAGCCATGGTCGAACGCGGCATTCGCGACGCCAAGGTCAAGGCCGACAAGGCGCACTATGCCAACGGGCAACTGGCCGGGCAGATCGCGCTGCTGAAGGACCAGATCAAGCGGCAGGAGCGCCAGAAGGAGGACCTCGAAGGGATGCTGCAAGCGGCGGCGGCGGCCAACGACGAGGCCAACGGCGCCCATTACGCCGAGCAACTGTCCGAGTTGGAGGGCGACCTCAACGACAACAAGGCGCAGCACAAGAGTCTCGAGGAGTTGTATCAGCAAAACACGCAGATCATTGGGCAGAGCCTGCGCGAGATTCAGAAATTTCAGCGCGAGTTCGAGACGGTGAAAGCCCGCGTGGCCATCGGCCGCTCCCTCGAGAACCTGGCCGGGATGATGAAGAGCTCGATCACCGAGCTCCAGGGCATGATGGGCGGGGAGATGAGCCAATCGATGCAGCAGTTGCGCCAATCCGCCGCGTCCGGCGAGGGGCAGATGCGCGCGACGCTGGACTTGGCCAAGGAGATGGGGTCGAACATCCAGCGCCAGCAAGACGTGCGCAAGGCGCGCGGGGCGCAGTTATTCCAGCAATACAAACAGAAGATGGGCATGGTGCAGCCGGAGGCCGCGGCCGCCGCCACGCCCGCGCCGGCCAAGGCCGAGCGCCAGAAGATCCCCGAGTAGCAGGCCCGCCCGGGCGCGAGCCCAGGCCCCGCAAACCCTCAACCTCAATCAACTCATGACAACACGCGGCAAACTCGTCTTGACGATTCTCATTCTGGGTTTCGTCGGTTTCGGCGCCTACCGGTGGTGGGACAAGATCGCGCCCTCGGCCGGTTCGAAGACACCTTCGATCGACGTGGGGCAGGTGCAGCAGGCGATCACGCCCCCGAAGCCGCCGGAGAATGTCGCCAACAAGCTGCTGGCCGGCGACAAGGCGGTGTCGCTGGTGGATGGCTCGGCGATTCCGGCGGTGGCCGGCGTGAGCGATTACGACCGGCCGATGCAGAATGGCAAGCTGGTGGTGCAGTTCCCCATCAACGTGTGGCCGGGGTGGGCGCCGATCATCGCCGCCAACAACGGCATGGAGCCCAACGACGCCAGCGTGTTCTACAAGAAATACGGTTTCTACGTGAAACTCTCACTGGTGGACGATCCCGTGAAGGCGCGGGACCAATTCGCCAGCGGGCATAGTCATGTGTTATGGGGCACCTTGGACATGATGGCGTTGTTCGCGCCGGAACTGGTGAAGGATTCGCGCACGGTGCCAGTCGTGTGCCAGCAGGTGGATTGGTCCAACGGCGGGGATGGCGTGGTGGCGCGTGGCGACATTAAGTCGATCAACGATTTTCACATGAAGAACGGCAAACGGCGCAAGGTCGTGCTGGCGCAGAATTCTCCCAGCCATTACTTGATCATGTCCCTGCTCATCGACGCCGGGATCAACCCGGCGGAAGTGGATTTTCGCTGGGCGGGGGACGCGCCGGCGGCGGCGAAGATTTTCGTGCTCGATAACACGTTCGACGCCTTCGTGGGGTGGTCGCCGGACATCTACACCGTCTCCGAGAAGGTGTCGGGCACGCGGTTGGTGGTGACCACGGGCAGCGCGAACCATCTGATCGCCGACGTCTGGGCGGTGCGCAATGACTTCTATCGCGATCACCCGGACATCGTGGCCAACCTGGTGCGCGGCATCTTCGAGGGCATGGATCTGGTGCGCAAGGACGTGCCGGCCGCGGCCAAGCTCATGGCCAAGGCCTACAACCTGCCCGAGGACGACTGCAAATCCATGATCGGCAAGGATGGCGGTGTGGCCGAGGGCGACGCGCACCTGACGAACTACCGCGAGAACGCCAACTTCTTCCTCGATGCATTCAACCCGGCGAGTTTCGAGATCGTGTGGAACCGGGCCTCGACGATCTACCAATCGCTCGGAGCGATCACCGCGCCGGTGCCCGCGGCGAAGGTCAAAGCCGCCGGCGTGCTGGCCAAGCTGTCCGAGGAATACAAAGATGTGCGCGACCTCTCGCAGCCGACGTTCAAGCCCGGCCAGCTCTTTCAGCATGCCGAGGCCGAAGCGGGCCAAATCCTGACGAAAGCGGTCATCATCTCGTTCGAGCCGAACAAGGCGGTGTTGAACGCTGCCTACGACACCACGATCCCGGCGGTGCTCGAGGAGATCGGCAAGCTGGCGGGGTCCTTTGGCAACGCGTACGTGGTGATCGAAGGCAATACTGACTCGAGCCGCAAGGGCGTGGTGCCGGCGGACCTGGTGCGGCAGCTTTCCTATGACCGCGCCGATTCGGTGCGCAAGGCGATCATGGAGAAGTACAAGTTCGACCCGAACAAATTCAAGGTGATCGGCAACGGGTGGGACAATCCCTTGCCCAACAGCACCGATGCCAGCAATCCCGACCACAACAAGCGGAACCGGCGCGTGGAAGTGAAAGTCTTCCCGTTGGAGAAAGAATAGTGATCGGGTTCCTGATTCTGGCGTTGCTGATGGTCGCGGCGCTCGTGGCGATGGAATCGCCACAGCCGAGCGCCGCCCAACGCAAACCCATGCCCGGCGGGGCGCTGCTGGCGCTGGTGGTGGTGTTCATCGCCGTCCACCTGGGCGCCTGGTGGCGCCTGACGCACGGGCAAACCACGACCAGCGGGCTGGAAGCCCAAACGGCCGCGCCACTTATCCAGGCCGACCCGCGCGTGAGCTTCCTGATCTACGTGCTGGATGCCGTCGCCCTGCTTACGGCGATCGTGCGCTTTGGCGGGGTGCGGGTGCGCGCGGGGTTCGGACAAGCCCGCAGCCTTGGCCTGACGGCGGCTTTCACCGGCCTGCTGCTGATCGGGTGGTGGTTCGTCACGCGCGGCGAGCGGGTCGAGGACCGGATCATTGCGCCGATCATCCTGCCCAGTCCCGTGGAAGTGTTGCGGGCGTTTCCGGCCTTGCATTTCGACCAGGCCCTGGTGCGCAACGCGTTCGCGTCCTTTGCCCGGGTCACGTTCGGCTTTGGGCTGGCGGTGTTGGTGGCCGTGCCGCTGGGGGTCTATATGGGGACGTTCACGCCGATCGCGGCATTTTTCCGGCCGCTGGCGTTGGTGGGAGCGTATGTGCCGATCGTGGTGTTCATCCCGTTGACCATCGCCTGGTTCGGGGCCACGGAGGTCCAGAAGGTCGGTTTCCTGTTCATCGTCTGCCTCGTGGCGCTGCTGCCTTTGGTGATCAAGACGATCGCGGATGTGCCGGCAGCCTACCTGGACGTGGCGGTGACGAAAGGCGCCACGGAATGGCAGCTCGTGCGGCACGTGTTGTTTCCGGTGGCCAAGGCCGATTTATGGGACCACCTGCGCGGGGTCTATGGAGTGGGCTGGACTTGGATCATCCTGGCCGAGGTCTGGGCCAACGCCGACCAGGGCCTTGGCTATTTGCTCGATCTGTCCAACCGCCGCGGCCACACGTACAACGTATTCGCCGTGGCGGTCGTGATCGTGATCATCGCGGTGGTGTGTGACCAGGTCTGGCGTTACGGGGGACGACTGCTGTTCCCCTACAAACGGACGGAGGGTTAGATGAGCCGAGACCGCCGCCGGGGCGTCCTGCGCCGGGCCGCCTGAGATGGTCCTCCCGGTCGAGCTTGCCATGGACTCCACCAACTCCAATGCGGCGTCAGCCAAGCCGGCGGCAGAATTGCCCGAGTTGGTGTCGTTCCGGAACGTGACCAAGACTTTCGGCGAGGGCGAGGGCGCGAAGGTGGCCATTCAAGGCGTGAGCTTCGCCGTGCACGACCTGCCGCAGGTGGGTGAGCTGATCGCGATTGTCGGGCCCTCGGGCTGCGGCAAATCGACGGTGCTGCGGATCATCGCCGGGCTGCGGCCACATTACCCGCCGACCCAGGGAGAAGTGCTGGTCTTCGGCCAGCCGGTGGCCGGCCCGAGCGCGGATCGGGGCCTGGTGGACCAGAAATACTCGCTGCTGCCGCACTTGACCGTGCTCGAGAACATCGGCTTCGGCCTGATGCTGCGCGGCGTGCCGGCGAAGGAACGGCACGAGCGCGCCCGCGAGTGGGCCCGGAAAGTGGGATTGGAAGGCGCGGAGGCGAAGTACCCGGCGGAGTTGTCCGGCGGGATGCAACAGCGGGTGGCGATCGCGGCCACGCTGATCATCGAGCCGAAAGTGTTGCTGATGGACGAACCGTTCGGGGCGTTGGACCCGAAGATTCGCATGCAGATGCAGGGGCTGCTGGTCGAGCTGTGGAAGGAACAGCAGAGCACGGTGTTCCTCGTCACTCACTCGGTCGAGGAGGCCGTGTACCTGGGCGACCGCGTCTTTCGGATGGCGGCCAAGCCGGGGCGCCTGGTCGAGATACTCGAGGCCCCCAGGCCGGATGAGCCGCCCGAGGCGATGCGCAAGCGCCCGTGGTTCACGGAAATGACCCAGGACCTTTTGCGGCGGCTCGAGGAGGACGCGGCGGCGGCGGGGAATCTCGAGGGCACACGGGCCTGGAAGAGCCATCGAAACGGAGCCTGAACGCCCGGCCGCCCCCTGACACATGGAACCACAGGCGCCCAACTACCGGCGTGAGTTCGCCCGCAGCCCGCTTCATGTCTGGCTCGCGTTCGGGACGCTGGGCCTTGGATTCCTGAGCGCGCAACCCTTCTTCCTGTTGCTTGGTGCGACCGCCTATGCACTGGGCTGGCTTCACTTGCCTGACCTGCCGTTTTTCCGGCGATCGGTGGATCGGCGACGCGAGGCTGCCGAGCGGGCCGCCGCCCAAGCGCAACTGGACCAGTTCCTGGCCAGGCGTGAGGCCCTGCTGGGCGGGCTTTCCCCAAGCCGGCGCGAGCGTTACCGCGCGCTGGCCGGCGTCTGCCGCAATATCGAGGCCGCGAGCGCGGACAGTCCGCTGGCCACGGCGGACACGGGCGCTGACCCGCGGCTGCGCAAACTCGATGAACTGATGTGGACGTTTCTGCGGCTGCTGAGCATCGAGGAATCGGTCGAGCGGTTCCTCGAGACGGAGCGGCGCGAGGATGTGCCCGGACTGGTTCGCGAAGGTGAGGCCGAGGTGGGGCGGATGAACGCGGAAATCGAGGCGCTCAAGGGCAAGGGCAACGCCGCGGGAATGGAGCCGAAGCAACGGCTCCTGAGCTCGAGAGTCGAACGGCTCGAAGTGCTCAAGAAGCGGCTGCAGCGCATCGAACAGGCGCGCGAGAACCTCGCGCTGGTGGGCGCCGAGCAGGACCGGTTGGAGCAGCAGATCAAGCTCATCCGCGCCGATGCCGTTGCCACCAAGAATGCCGGGGCGTTGACCGCGCGCATCGACGCCACGGTCGAGCACCTCGATCAGACCAACAAGTGGCTGGCGGAGTTGGACGAGTTCAAGGATTTGGTGGGGGACCTGCCCGCAGCCGGGGCGCGGGTCGGGTTCGAGGCGCCGGCTCCGCCGGTGCTTTCGGCCCAGCCGGAGGCAGGCTACCGGGTCGAGGACCGCAGGGGCCGGGTGAACGTGCAGGGGCCGGGCCGGCGGAACTGAGCGGTTGCAGCTCAGGCGGCAGCGTCGGCGCTCGAGGGGGAGTTCACGAACCCACGAGGCGGAAATACTTCACAGGCAGGTCCGCGGGCAGGAGCAGCCGTTGCGTGTTGCCGATCAGCGAAGGCGGATTGGTGACTGGAAGCCAGACCATCGGCGGCCGGAGATTGGTGGCGGTCTGGAGCGAGTAGAGCGTTGCCGACACGGCCCATTGGAGGTCCACGGACTGGTTCGTGGTCGAGATGCCCAGGCGCGGCGAGGTCCCAGGCGCCGGACCGGTCAAAGTCCGGAACTCGCCCACGCCCGGCGACCACGCCGCCGCGCTCGGGTTGGTGGCCAGGAAACGGAAGTAGTAGTGGGTGTCGGGCAGGAGATTGGTGAGCGTGGCGGTGAAGGGGGCCGCCCCGAAAAGGTGGTTCGTTGCCACGAGGATGGTGTGCGCCCAGCCGCTCGCATCGACTCCGGCGTCGTTGGTCCCCCAGCAGGCGAACAAGCGGGCCCATTCCTGGCCATAGATGCCCTGGGTCACCAGGCCGTTGAGGGTGACTGAGGTCGCGGCCAGTTCCGTCACCGGTGCGTGAGTCAGGCTCAGGGCGACCGGGGCGGGGAGGGGTTGGCTCAACACCGAGCTCATGACGCTGCCGAACTCGACGGGCACGGGAAGGCGTCCGTGGTCCTGCTTGAACCGGGCGACGACAAGCCGGGCCTGGTTGGCGAACCGGGCGTGCAAGAGGTAGCAGGGTGTGGGATCGCCCTGGGGAGTGATCAGGGAGAACGACTTCCCGGGTTCGTTGTTATAGACCTCCCAGAACAGCACGAAGGGGCAGCCCCACTGGACCAGGTTCTTGATGTAGGCGCGCGTTGGCGGTTCCTGCGCCGCGTAGGAAAGTGTGCCGCCCCAGCCGTATTCGCCCACGAAGATGCGCTTGCCCGGGATCACCGCCGCCTTGTTGGTGGGGAGCATCGACTCGATGTAGTTGAGCGTGTCGCGCAGGGCCTGGGCGCCCAGGTTCTGGCCGTCGTAGGAGGACCACGAGACAAAATCCAGGTTGGTGACATACGGCACGACCTGGTTGATGACGCGCTGGCTGGCGCCGGGCACGTTATTCATCGCGTCGAGGACGCGGTTGGCCTCGGTATAGAGGTACACCTCGACGCCCGTATGCGGCGTGGTGCGGCGGGCCTCGTCCACCGCCTGTTGGCGGGTGTTGAGCCAGTCGCGCATGCCCTGCAAGGCCGTGGGTGAAGGGTTCGTCGCCGTGTTGTAGTTGGGCAGCAGGTACCAGTCGCCTTCCCAGTGGCCGAGGTAGAAGGTCTTGCCCGAATTGTTGTACTGCGTGAACAAATACCGGGCGAACGCGAGCATCTCATTGTACTCCTTCGTGCGTTCGTCGGCGGACAGGCCGTCGGTCCACCAACCCGGCGTGAAGCAGTAGGTCCAGAGGATGTAATGCCGGAAGGGCATCTCGAGCACGGCGCGGCACGAGGGTTCATCCCGTGCCAGGGTGACGAGATTCGTGATCGAGGCCGGGAGGCTGATGCGGTACTGCCGGTTGAAATCGGGTCCGCCCAGGTAGAACTTGATGATGTCCGAGCCCATCCCGCGGATGGCCTGGGCGGTCTCGACCAACAGCGTGTTGGTGGTGAACTGGAAGAGCCCCGCGAAGGTCTGCGTACCCACCCGGACATTGTAGGCCTCGACTTCCGGGTCCGTCATGAGATCGGCGGATCGTGCGCTGGGCGCAACGGCGAGAAGCGCGGTCAGGAGGGCGAGCGCGGACCGTCGGGCATGCCTGGGCGCAGGCGCCGGTTCAGGGGGGCCGCGCCGGGTTGGAAGCGCCCGTCGACAGGGGACTGGGATGCGCATCACCCGGAGAGTTCGCACGTTTTCCGGGCCACGTCAACGTTCCGACGCGCAGGCCCGAAGAATCAGGTTGCGGAAGGGGCGGCGGGGGGGTAGGCTTCCGGCATAAGCATCATAGAACCGGGCCATTTGACAAACTTAAACCCTTCAACCACGGAGCTGGACCGTTATGCATGGATATAGCCGACGCGATTTCATCAAGACAACCCTGGGCGGCGCGAGCCTGCTGGCCACGGCGCCCGCATGGCTGCCCGCCGGCCAGGCCGCCAACGCCGGCGGCAAAATCTGCGCCAATGACGTCGTTACCCTGGGCCGCACGGGCATCAAGGTTTCGCGCCTCGCCCAGGGCACGGGCTTCAACGGCTCGGCGCGGCAGTCGGACCACACGCGCATGGGCAAGCAGGCCTTCGATCAACTGCTCCGGCACAGCCTCGACCAGGGGGTGAGTTTCCTCGATATGGCCGACCTCTACGGAACGCATCCGTTCGTGAAGGATGTCGTCAAAGGCATCCCGCGGGACAAGCTGGTGCTGCTGAGCAAGATTTGGGTGCGCAACGAGAATTGGGTGACGCCGTCGGGCGGCGCGAAAGAGGAAGTGGGCCGCTTCTGCAAGGAACTGGGCACCGAGACCCTCGACTTGTGCCTGATCCACTGCATGACCGACTCGAAGTGGACCGACACCTACGAGCGGGTGCGCGATGAACTCTCGGAGCTCAAGCAAAAGGGCGTCGTACGGGGCGTGGGAGTGTCGTGCCACGATTTTGGGGCGCTGAAAGTGGCGGCGACGCATCCGTGGGTGGACGTGATTTTCGCCCGGATCAACAACAAGGGCGGCCGGGACTACTCGATGGACGGCACGGCGGAAGAGGTGGCGGCGGTGCTCAAGCAGGCCCGAGCCAGCGGCAAAGCGGTCGTCGGGATGAAGATTTTCGGCGCGGGCAAGCTCGTGAAGCCGGAGGAAAAGGACGCCTCGTTGCAGTTTGTTTGGAGCCGCGGGCTGGTCGATGCCATCACGATCGGGATGCTCAAGACCAGCGAGGTGGACGACACGGTCAAGCGCATCAGCCAAGTGCAGTTGTCGTAGCCGCGGCGGCAACGCCATTGCGCCCGGGCATCGTCGAGCCTGCTTCCGCATGGGATTCGGCGATGACATGGCTGGCCGGGTGTGCGCGCGCCGCGGGAGGCGGTGGGCGCTGTGGGGGCTGGCGTGGACGGCGTTGCTTGGGGGCTTCCTGGCTTCTCTGGCGGCGGAAGCGCCCCGGGAACTCTTCTACAAGCACTGCGGTGGCTGTCACGGCAAGGACGGCCGCGCCAAGACGCCCATCGCGCGCCAGTTGGGAGTCAAGGACCTGACCCTGAGCCGGCTCGCCGAGCCGGACATCGAACGTCAAATCCGCGAAGGGAAAGCGGCCAAGGACGGCAAGACGCTCATGCCCGCTTTCAAGGGCCTGCTCACCGACGAGGAGGTCAAGACCCTGATCGGCGTGGTGAAGGGGTTGCGGCGAAACTGAGCCGGAGGCGGCTACTTGTCATTCCGGTCGCCGGAGTTGTCCTTCTTATCGGAGTCCTTCGAGTCCTTCGAGTCCTTGCCTTCGTCGGGCTTTTCGGAGCCGGTGATGGCGCCGGCCGGAGCGGTGGAATTGAGCTGGGTGAGGAGTTCCTCGGACAGGTCGGGCGTGCCGCTGGTGTAGAGGATGACCTGGGTGGTGTTGTTGAAGCTGTCCGCCGAGCTGTCGAGGACCAGGTTATAGTTGCCGTCCTTGGCCTTCTTGGCGATGACCTCGCGGATTTCGCCCAGGATGCGGTTGCGGAGCCGGGTGCGCTGGTCACCCAGGGTGCTGTCACGGGTCTTGTCGAGCTGCGCGATGTTCTGCTCGATTTCGCGCATCTCCTGGAACTTGCCCTCGGCGCTTTTCTTCTGCTTTTCTTTTTCGTCGGGGCTGGCGGCGGCATCGGAAGCGCCCTCGTTGAGTTTGCGGTATTCTTCGGTGGCCCTTTGGTATTCGTCCACCATCCCTTTCCTGGTTTTTTCGAAATCACTGGCGCGGTCCCGCATCTGGATGTCGGCCTGTTTCGTCTTCCAATATCCATCAAATACGCCCCGGAGGTTCACGATGGCGACTTTGAGTTCGGCAGCGTGCGCCGGGGCGAGCAAAAGGCAGAGGGCGGCGGCGATGGGGGCGAGGCGCGGGAGGCGCGGGCAGGCAACGGGTCTCATGGCGGGTGCGGGGTCGGTATCGGATTTGGTTTTCAAATGACGGGCAACAGTGTCAAGCCGGGTGGGCGGGGCCGCGGCGCGGATTCTCAATAATCCCGGGTCCAGCCGAAGCTGAACGAGAAACGCCCCCCGGAGCCGACGAACTTATCGTGGCTGATGGGGAAGGCGTAGTCAAGGCGCAGGGGGCCCATGCCCGGGATGTTGAACCGGATGCCCACGCCCCAGTCGTCGTTGTAACTCGCATAGTTGCTATCGCGGACGGAGAAACTGTAGGCGTCCGGAAAGACGTTGCCGATGTCATAGAACGCCGCGAAGCGCAAACGTTCAATGATGGGGATGCTGTATTCGATGGAACCGAGCCAGTAGGTATTGCCGCCCAGGGACTCGGCGCCGCTGATGTCGCGCGGGCCGACGCGGGCGAACTTGTAGCCGCGCAACGTGTAGGGCCCGCCGAGGAACCAGCGCTCGAAGAGGGGCACGCGGGTGGCATCGTCGTAGGTGTCGATGAAGCCGAGGCGGCCGGTGAGCTCGAGCACGTGGCCGGAGCCGAAGCCGCGGATGTAACGGGTGCTGCGCAGGTCGAGGCGGTAGAAGTCGGAATCGCCGCCCAGGGGCCCGCCGGCGATTTCGGAGCGCAGCTCGGTGCGTTGGCCCTTGTTCGGGAGGTTGACGCTGTTGCGAGTGTCGTAGGCAAGGCTGGCGCCCACTTTCGAGACGAGGCGGTAGCCGCGTTCGTCTTTGATGGCCTGGGGCGCCGAGGGGTCCACGTTGATGATGCCGTTGTTTTCGATGCTGTAGCTCATCGAGCCGACCCAGAAATCGTTCCAGAGGGCGCGGGTGAGGCTGAGCCGGATGCCGGTCTGGGTGCGATCGTAGATGTCGCTGTAGTAGTTGCGTTCGTCGTGGTAGAGGTCCACGCCGAAAGCCAGTTTGCGGTTGAGAAACCAGGGCTCGACGAAGCTGACCTGGAAGATGCGGCTGCGCAGGCCGTATTGGACGCGGAGCCGGAGCTTCTGGCCCGCCCCTTGGCCGAAGAAGATGGGCCATTTGAACAGGTCGGCATTGCCCTGGCCCACCTCGAAGTAGCCGAAGAGCGACTCGAGCGAACTGAACCCCGCGCCGACCTGCATGTGGCCCGTGCCTTTCTCTTCCACGGCGATGACGAGGTTCTTGTGATTGCGGACCTCGGTGGGCTCAGGCTGGGCGTCCACTTTCTCGAAGTAATCGAGTTGCGCCAGCCGGTTGGTGCTGAGCTTGACGCGCACCATGTCGAACACCATGCCCGGATACACCGCCAGTTCGCGGCGCAGGACACGGTCTTTGGTCTTGTCGTTGCCGCGAATTTCGATTTTTTCGATGCGTGATTTCTCGCCTTCATCGATGCGATAGACCAGGTCCATGGTGCCGCGGGCGGTGTTGGGGAGGCGGACCGGGGTGACGGCGGCGTCGATGTAGCCGCGCGCGCCGTAGTAGTCCTCGATGGCCTGGCGATCGCGGCTGAGCCCGCGCGGGGTGAAGACCTCGCCCACGCCCATGGTCAGGCCCTTGGTGGTCCTGGGGCCTTCACGGACGATGACATTGGCGAGGATCTCGCTCGTGTTGAAAAGCTTGTTGCCCTCGAGGGTGACGGCGCCGATGCGGTAGCGCACCCCTTCGCGCACGTCGAAGCGCAGCTCGATGCGCTTGGGGCTGAGCGGGACTTTCTCGACCCTGGTCTCGAAGTCGATGTAGCCCGCCTGGCGGTAGAATTCGTTGAGCCGCTCGAGGTCCAGCTCGAATACATCGTCCTTGAGGATGTCGTTGCGGGTGAGCCAGGAGAACATCCAGTGGCGCTTGGTCTTGAGCACGCCGCGCAACCGGCGCTGGGAAAAGGCCTCGGCGCCCACGAAATTGATGTCGGCGATGCGCACCCGGGGCGCTTCCTCGACCTCGAAGGTCACGGTGGCGCGGCCCAACTGCTCGTCGTCGGCCACGCGCGCGGACACTTTGGTCTGCTGGTAGCCCTTTTCCTGGTAGAACTTCTGGATGGCCTGGGCGTCGCTGTAGAGTTTGCGTTCGTCCTTGGGTTCGCCGACTTTCGAGGTGACTTTCTTGAGGAGCCGGGAGGCGCTGTATTGGCTGTTGCCGGCGAAGAGGATTTGCGTAATGGTCGATTTTCCCTTGACAACGTAAATGAGGTGCACGCCCCCTTCGACCGCCTCCTCGCTCACGCGAATGTTGTCGAAGTAACCGGTCTTGTAGAGGTTGGCGGCGTCGTCATCGGCGGCGTCGCGGCGATAGGGCTCGCCGACCCGGACGCGGATGTTGGCGCGGATGAGGGAATCGCTGACGGCCGGGGGGCCGACGTGGCTGATCGAGATTCTCTTGACGATGTCCGCGCGCTGGGCGTGGGCGGGCGGGCAGGCGGCCACGAGGGCCCACGCCAGCAGGAGGGCCCCGGGCAGCCAGTTCAGTTTGCTAGTTGTCCAGCGGTATATCGTCGGCACTGATCTTGGACGCGCTTTCGAAGCGCGTGTAGGAGCGCAGGAAGGTCAACTGCACATCGCCGGTCGGCCCGTTGCGCTGCTTGGCGATGAGCAGGTTGACGGGGACGGCGTCGGCCTCCGTCCCGTCGTCGTCCTCGTCGCCGCCGGCCGCCCGTTTCGGGTTCTCGGGATCGGCCTTGTAAAGCAAGCCGACCAGGTCGGCATCCTGCTCGATGGCGCCGGACTCGCGCAAGTCCGAGAGCCGCGGTTTGCGGCTTTTGTCGCGCTCGACCTCGCGGTTCAACTGGCTCAGGACGACGACCGGCACGTTCAGTTCTTTGGCGAGGGCCTTCACCCCGCTCGAGATATCGGCGATTTCCTGCTGCCGGTTTTGGTCGGCACGGCGCGCAGTAGAATGGAGCAGTTGCATGTAGTCAATCACAAAGAGCTTGATATCAAACTGTTGCCACATCCGCCGCGCGCGCGCGCGCAACTGCAAAATCGACAGGCCCGGCGTGTCGTCGATGAACAGCGGCGCCCCCGCCAGCCGCCCCGCCGCCCCGGTGAGCTTGGGAAAATCGCGCTCGGCCAGGAAGCCCTCGCGCACACTGCGCAGGTTCACGCGCGCGCGCGAACAGAGCATGCGCAGCACCAGCGAGGCCGACGTCATCTCGAGGCTAAAGACACCCACGGGCAGTTTCTGTTCGACCGCCACGGTCTCGGCGATGTTCATCGCCAGGGAGGTCTTGCCCATGCTGGGCCGGGCGGCGATGACGATCATCTCCCCGCCGTGCAGCCCGCTGGTCATCTTGTCCAGGTCCGGGAAGCCGGTGCCCAGGCCGGTGAGCTGGCCCTGGCGCTGGTGAAAGTCCTCGATGGTGCTGATGGCATTCTTGACGAGTTCCTTGACAGTCAGCGCGGCCTCCTCGTGCCGCTCCTCGCTGATCCGCAGCACGTCGCGCTCGACCTCGTCCAGGAGCTGCTCGACGTTGTCCTGCTCCTCGTACACGCGGGCGACCACGCCCGTGCAGGTCTGGATCATCTTCCGCAGCACGTGTTTCTCGCGGACGATCTCGATGTAGTACTCGAGGTGCGCGGCGGAGGGCACGGCGTCCAGCAGCCCAGACAGATAGGCATAACCGCCCGTGGTCTCCAGGAGGTTCTTGTCCTTGAGCCGCTGGCTCAGCGTCACCAGGTCGATGGGTTCGGCGCGATCGTACATCTCGACCAGCACGTGGAAGAGCGTCTGATGGCGCAGATCGTAGAACACCTCGGCGCCGCGTTTGAACTTCGCGATGCACTGGCCCAGGCCCTCCTTCGGCGCCAGGAGCACGCAGCCCAGCACTCCCTGCTCGGCCTCGAGCGAGTGCGGCGGGAGCCGGTCCACGCGCGCGGGATCGGGCACGGCTGGATTGGCACGACGGCTGGGCTTGACCTGCGGCGGCGCGCCGGCCGCTTGCGCTTCGATGGTGTCGATCATGCAAAAAGCAGAACGCTTTCTCGCGGGCGCTGCAAGACGTGACACGAAAATGTTGATAGGCGCTCGCTTCCAGCTTGTTCACAGACTTATCCACGACGGGTTGTCTGCGCCGGGTTTGCGTTGCGCCCGCGCCGGTGGTAACGTGGCGAAACAGGCGTCGCTCATGGCTCCAGAGACTGTCCCGCCTCAATCCCGCCCGACCCGATGGCGTCGAGTGCGCCGCCGCTTTCGGCTCTTGATCCGGATCGGTGTGTGCGGCGCCGCGCTGGTTTTGCTGGCGGCCCTGGTGATCTTCTATGGCTGGCGCTACGGCTTCACGCCGCTGCCGGACCCGGCGCCCGGAGTCCGGCTGGAGCCCGTGTCGCATGTCTGGTGGTCCGCAGTCAGCACAAACAATGCCTGGTACTGGGCGCGCGAGGCCAACGGGGGAGCGGCGACGGAGCAGGCGGCACCCCCGGTAATCGCACTGTCCGCCATGTGGACTTTGTTTGGACTTGCAGCACTGACGAATCGGGAGGCTCTCGCCGAATACTTCGCGGACGGCCCTCAACTCGAGAGGTATCTCGAAGCGGCCCTTGGCTGCGCGCCGAGCAACGAGCGGTGGGACTACGCAGGCCGGCTGAGGTCCTATCCGCTGTGGCTGGCGGCGGAAGCGGAAGCGAGGCGGGACGGCCGGGCGGCATTCACTCACCTGTCAGCCGCGATGCAACTCGACGCGCGGCTGTTCGGGGGTCCGCGCGGGATGAGCGGCGCTGCTGGCCGCCTGGCCGCGGCCTGGCGGCGCTTGGCGCTGGCGGGCCCGCCCGTGACGCCGGCAGACGCTCGCGCCTTGATCCAGATGATCGTACCTCCAACAAACGCGCTGGCCTCGGTCGAAGCCGCGATGCGCTATGAAGGCGGTATCTCCCTTGAAATAGCGCGCGCCGATTGGCACCTCCAACGCGGGGTGGACCGGGCCTACATCAAGGAGGAGTTCAAGCAAGCGCTCTCCACAATTTTCGCGGAGGCGAAGGCCTTCTTCCCCTGGCTGGTGGCGCGGTTTCTTCCCGGAGGTGACACCAAACCTCTCGAGATGGAGGGAGCGCGGCACCTCTGGCCGCCGCTGGTCGAATTATGGAACGAATTGTCCCTCCGCGCCGCGCGTTCTGGCGACTTTGAGCGCATCGCGCGGGCCTACTACACCCAGGTGTTGAGCCGCCTGGAGGCCGGGCGCCTGGAGGACGCAATGGCCACGGCCGACACCCTGCGCCGGTTGGGGGAGGAGCGGGGCTGGTTGCGCCGATGGGTGGATCGGCCCGCGGTCTGGGCTTGGATGGCGGAAGCCACCTACCCTGAGGTCAGTCTGACCGGATGGAAAAATCAAACCGTGGTGTCGGAGTCGTGCCGGTTGGTGCTCGCGCTGCGTTGCTACCGCGAGGCGCACCAGGTCTGGCCGGAACGGCTCGAGCAACTGGTGCCGGAGTTCCTTACGGCTGTGCCGGTCGATCCGTTCAGCGGTGAGCCCTTCGGTTATCACCGAGGGACCAACTGGTGGGTACTCTGGTCGATCGGCCTTACCGGCCAGAAGCCCCAGCTCGATGCGCCTCCCGCGAATCCGGCGCCTCCGGGAACCTCGGGCAACGAGACCGTCTTCTACTCGGCCGAGGCCGAGAAAGCCCAAGTCTGGTGGGAGCGCATGCAGACGACACAGCGACTCCGGAACCTTCGAGGCCCGGGTGGCGCGCGGTCCTTGATAATGGACCCGCAGATGTTGTGGCGTTACGGCTTGCTGCCTTCCCTGCCGAGCGGGAGTTTCCCGCAGGGCCCTGGCTTCACGCCGACCTCGAATCAGCCTCCATCTGCCCCGGTGCCGCCGTCGCCGTCGTCGAAGTGAACCGACTCACGGGTTGTCCGGTTGCCCGCGCCGGGTTTGCGTTGCGGCCGCGCTGGCAGTAACGAGGCGAAACAGGCGTTGCCTATGGCTCCCGAGACTGTCCCGCCCCAATCCCGCCCGACGCGGTGGCGCCGGCTGCGCCACCGCTTTCGGCCGTTGATCCAGCTCGGTGTGTGCGGCGCCGCGCTGGGTTTGCTGACGGCCCTGGTAATCTTCTATGGCTGGCGCTACGGCTTCACGCCGCTGCCGGACCCGGTGCCCGGAGTGCGCCTCGGCGCCATGTCGCAGGTCGAGTGGCCCGCGGACAGCACGAACAACGCCTGGTACTGGGCGTGCGAAGCCAACCGGGGAGCGCCAACGGGGGAGCAGGTACGCCCGGTGATGGCACTGTGCACCACCTGGACGGTGTTTGGACTGGCGGCACTGACGAATCGAGAGGCTCTGGCCCAACACTTCGTGGACCGCGCTCAACTCGAGAAGTGCCTCGAGGCGGCCCTTCGCTGCGGGTCGAGCGAGGAGCCACCGGGCGATTGGCGGGCTACCGAAAGGGCCGCCCCAGAGAGTCCGTACTGGCCGCCGAGGCTGTTTCATGCCGCAGGCCGCCTTTGGTTCTATCCCCTTTGGCTGGCGGCGGAGGCGGAGGCAAAGGGGGACACCCGGTCGGCGTTCATTCACCTGGCGGCCGCGCGGCAACTCGAGGCGCGGCTCTACTCGGGTCTGCGGTCACCGAGCCCGTATGCCGGCCGCTTGGCCGCCGCCTGGCGGCGTCTGGCGCTCGCGGGCCCGCCCGTGACGCCGGCCGAGGCGCGAGCGCTGCTCGAGATCAGGGTGATGCCAACGAACGCGCTGTCAACACTCGAAGCCACGCTGCGCCAGGAGGGCGCGAGACTGGAGGCTAAACTCGTCGCCAACGGGGAGAAGGAACGCGAGGTCGGATTGTGGAACGGATTGTCCCGCCGCGCCGCGCGGCCTGCCGACTTCGAGCGGCTCGTGCGGGCCTACTGCGGCCAAGTGTTGAGCCGCCTGGAGGCCGGACGCTGGGAGGACGCCCTGGCCACCGCCACCGCCCTGCGCCGGCGCTGGAAGGAACGCGGCTGGCTGCAACGGTCGGTGGATCGGCCCGCGGTTTGGGCCGCGCTCACGGAAGCCAGCTCCCCTGAGGCCGGTCTGGTCGGATGGAAACAACAAGCCGTGCTGTCGCAGTCCTGCCGGTTGGCGCTCGCGCTGCGTTGTTACCGCGAGGCGCATCAGGTCTGGCCGGAACGGCTCGAGCAACTGGTGCCGGAGTTCCTCACGGCCGTGCCGGCCGATCCGTTCACCGGCGAGCCCTTCGGTTATCACCGAGGGACCAACTGGTGGGTGCTCTGGTCGGTCGGGCTCACCCGCCTGAAGCCCCCGCTCGACGCGCCTCGGGCGACTCTGTCTCCTCCCGGCGCCTCGGGAATCCGGTCCGTGTTCTACTCGACCGAAGCCGAGAAAGCCCAGGCCTGGTGGGAGCAGATGCAGCCAGCCCAGCGAGCAGAGATGCTCCAGGGCTTGGGTGGCGCGTCGTCAGAGATCATAGGCCCGCGAGGCCTGCGGCATCACGGCGTGTTGCCTTCCCTGAATCACTTGACTTCGCGCGGGCTGGGGATCACGATTTCGGCCGTTCGAGCGCGGCGCTTGGACGAGCCGATGGAACCAGAAACAGAAAGCGACGAGACCGGCGGTTTCCCTTTCGCCTTCGCACTATTGGCGCTTCTTGCCGTGGGCCTGTGCGCCATGATCCTCGTCCGCAGTTCCGTTCGGATTAACCGCCACCCCGCCTCAAGTTCCTGCGTCAACAACCTCAGGCAGTTGGAGGGAGCGACCGAGCAATGGGCCCTCGAGAACAAGAAGACGGCAGGCACCTTGGTGGATAGCCAGGCGGTGCTTCCATACCTGAAAGGCAGCGCCATGCCGGTTTGCCCCGAGGGCGGCGTGTATCGGCTCGGCCAGGTGGGTGCTCCGCCCCAATGCAGCGTTCGTGGTCACACCTTGTAGCCACCGCATGCGCGTCACCCCATCTCTCGCCGGGGTGTCCCGGCGCCCCCGTGGGAAACTGGAGCTGCTCCGGCACCCACCGGTGGGCCTCGGACCCGGTCGCGCGACCCGGCGTTTATGAAATGTCAGAATTCCAGGACTGACCCCGTGGCCAGGAGGGGCTACACGTTCATCGAGCTCCTGGTCGTCGTTGGTCTCTTGGCGGTGATCCTGGCGGTGCTCGGCCCGCGCATGATGCGCGCGCGGAAGGTCGCGCAAGCGAATGCCTGCATCGGCAACCTCAAGCAGATGCAAGGCGCCAAGGAGTCATGGGCGCTTGAGCGGAGAGCGTCCATCACGACCCAGGTAGTCTGGTCCGACATCACGCCCTTGTTGAAAAACGGTGTCGCGCCCGTCTGCCCGGCTGGCGGCGTCTATACGCTCGGCGTTGCGGGCACGAACATCACCTGCTCGATCCCCGGGCACCTCCTGCCGGCCGGTTCGCCCCGCAAGTTCCCGTAGCAGGGATCTGCTCATCGTTCGCGGGTGGGTCGCTCGCTTTATGCACGGGGCAGGAGAAAGCCTCTGCTTCGATCGAGTGGGCTAAAAAACTCTCAAGCGGAAGAAGCGTGCCGCGCCAGCGAGCGGGACGCTGACCTGGAGGTTCGTGCCAGCCACGGTGGCGCTGTTCGTGACCTGAAACCAGTTGGCCGGTTCCAGACCCGGCGTCTGTTCCAGCGTATAGCCCGCGGCGTCGGCGGACCACAAGATCTGGACGGAGTTGGTAGCCGTCAGCGAAAGCTGCAACGAGGCGGGCACGATCGGGTCGGAGTCAACCACCGTGAGGGCGACCAGCGCCCAATCTACCCACAAGTGGATGACATAGGTGTCATAGCCGGCCAGCGCTGGCGAGTGCGCGAACGCATTGCCCGCGTAACCACTGGCGTCGAACATCACCGGGTCATTGAAGACATCCTCGCCGTGGAGCTTGGGCATGATCTCGAACGCGCCCCCCGTCGCCGCCGTGTTGGCGAGCAGCCGGCCCGTAAACGAGCGCAACTCGAACGGCTGGCCGTCCGCCCGCCGGATCGTGATGTTGGCGCCGATGCCCGTGTCCGGTCCGGCGGTGACGGCCTGCGCCTGGACACCCTTCGGCCAGAACACGCTGAAAAACCGTCCGGTCGGCGGACCTCCTGGATAAGAAGACCAATAGCCATCGACGGTGTGGGTAAACAGGTAGCCACTGCTGCGCAGGGTCCGGCTGGTGGTGCTCGACGCCAGCAGGCTGGCGGGCTGCGTGGGGTTGAAGAAATTGATGGTCATGGCCGCAGCCGGAATCGCGACCAGGGACAACGGCAGCACCAGACAGGCAAGCTTCGTGTTCATCGTGGCCTCTCTCAGTGAGTGAACGACTTAACTCAGATGGTGGCGATAATGTGGCAGGGTCCGAGCCCGGCTCAGCGTTCTCCCGACAGCGCCGGCTTTTGGTTCCGCCCGAACCAGGACTGCAAGAGGAGTTGGCGCGCGGTCGGCTCAGCGGCCGGACGGGTATCCTCGCGTTTTTCTCCGTGTTCGACGCTCCAGCCCTGCCATTCGCGAAAGGCGTGATAGCTCCAATCCCACCCCTGCTTTTCGAAGAGGTCGATCAAGTCTGACAGGTAGAGCTGTGCGCCGGGTGGAGGCGCCCAGCGGATGGCGCTGAACTCGCCAATGTAAATGTGCACGTTGTACCGGCGCTGGAAATCGACCACCGGCTGGAGCACGGCCGCCACAGTGGCGGCGTTCCAATCGCGCCCGCCGATCGAGCCCGGGTACTTCACCGGCGGCCCATTGCGATCGAAGACACCCTGGTGCGTGAACGCGGATGGCTCATACATGTGCACGCTATAGACCACGTTCGACAGTTCGAGGGGCCTGAAATCCGCTAGGCTTCGCGGGCTGCCCCAGGGCGGGGCCTCGACAATCAGGGTGCGCCGCGGGTCGATCTCACGGATGGCCTTGCCGGCGCGTTCGGCCAGGTCATGCCAATCGAGACAATCATCCGCCACCTCGTCCTCGACCGGCTCATTGGCGAGGTCGAACCCCCAGATCATCTTTTGGTTCTTGTATCGCCCGGCCATCCGGCGCCAGACCTCGAGAAACTTCTCCTGGCAGGCGCGGTCCGTAAAGAGGCGATCGTCGGCCCCCACGTAGCCGCTCTCGGTGTGGCGTCCCCCAGGCGGGGAGTGCAGGTCCAAGGCCACCATCAAGCCCGCCTGCTCGCACGTTGGCAGCAGCGCATCGAGCTTGGCGAGTTCGCCCTCGAGCCAGGCGTCGTAATCCGCCAGCGAACTGGGCGTGTTGGGCCGGCCATAGCGGACCAACTGCCAGCGGATCAAGTTCGCGTTCCAGGTTTTCCCCAGCGTGATCAAGTCCGCCGAGCTGGCCCCTGGGGCCACCATCGTCCCCCGCAGCCGCGGCAACGTGTGGCCCTTGAACAGCCTGCCCGGGCGCGGTGCCGGGCGGGCCGGCGCCGGCGGCCTGGCGATCGTGATCTTGAGGTCGTCAAAGCGCACCCGGCCGGTCACCTGCTCCAGGCCCAGGTAAAGCGTGACTGCGGTGGCGTTCGGCGGCACACGCGCAAATACGCTGGCCCGTTTCCAGTCGAACGTCCCGGTCTCGAGCGGCGCTTGCGGCCAGGACCGCTGTTCCGGGGCCTCGATCGCGAGCATGAACTTGATGCCATTCCAATGATTGGGCCGGGCCGAGACCTCCTCCGCTTTCACCCATGCGGTGCCACGCAAGGCACTGCCGCGCACCAATGCAACGGGCAACGCGATGCGTAGCAGGGCAGACGGCTCTCCCTGGTTCTGGACGAGCAGCGCCTGCGGACTCTGGAACCCCTCGGCCAGCGACGCCTGGCCTTGCCACGGCCGAAGCGCCCCCGGGCCTTCGAAATCGGCGGCCAGGATCACCTGTCCTTGCACAACCCCCGGACCCGGCTCGGCGGCCAGGGCGGTCGCGAGCGGCAGCCCGGCGGCGACCAGCATCGCGGCGCCCGCCGGCCATCTTCTGGGCGATAATGGATTCATGAGTGCAGTTGTCTGGAGCGAGACGTCGCCAGATTTTGGACGAAGCACCCCGAACGCGCCTTCAAACTGCCTGCCGCAGCCCGCCAAAGAAGGCAGGCTTTTCCCCGGACGCAGAGTGGCTTTGCTACCTCCTGATTGTCCTGATGGCAGGTCACAGATCGCCGATGTCAAATTTCAAATCGCAGATTTCAAATTTCAAATCGCGGTCCCGCAGCCACGGGATCGCAGCCGACCGCCGAATGCCGACGACGGGTAAAAAGTCCGCACAAGTTCCGTAGGAGGCCAAATCCCTCGGTGGAACGCCACCCTCTCGGGCTCACAACGCCCTCTACTCGTGCCGGAGGGCCTCGACCGGGTCCATGCCAGATCGCAGATCGCAGATTTCAAATTTCGAATCGCAGTCCCGCAGCCGCGGGATTGCAGCCGGCCGAGCGCGTTCCGCTATCGTCCGGAAGCTGCGGCGCGACCAGCCGGACGGCTTGAGCTGGATGGCAGATCGCAGATTTCAAATCTCAAATCGCAAATTTCAAATCGCAATCTCTCCACAAGTTCCGCGTGTGCCCTCCGGGATTGCAGCCGACCGCGACTACTGGATGCCAGCGCCGGGTAAAAGGTGCGCACAAGTTCCGTAGGAGGCCAAATCCCTCGGTGGAACGCCACCCCCCCCTCGCTCGCAACGCCCTCTACTCGTGCCGGAGGGCCTCGACCGGGTCCATGCTGGCGGCGCGGCGGGCGGGGTAGAGCCCGAAGATAACGCCCACCAGGGCCGAAATGCCGAAGGCCAGGATCGGCGCCCAGAACACGATGATGGTGGGCATGCCGGAGAACAGGGTGACCAGGCGGGGAATGGCCATTCCCAAAACGACCCCCAACAGCCCGCCGGCCCCCGCCAGGATCACCGTCTCGACCAGGAACTGGCGAACAATGTCCCGCCGGCGCGCCCCGAGGCTTCGACGGATGCCGATCTCGCGCGTGCGCTCAGTGACGCTGGCCAGCATGATGTTCATGATCCCGATGCCGCCCACCAACAGGGAAATGGCGGCGATCGAGCCCAGGACGATCGTGAAAATCCGCTTGGTCTCCTCGGCACGCGCCAGCAATTGCAGGGGGACAGTCATGCGATAATCCGGCTTGGTGTGCTTGCGATCCAGGAGGTCCTTGATAGCCAACGACACGTCGATCACCGCCTCCCGCTTGTCCACCTTTACCGTGACTTCGCTCAGGACCACTTTCTCCATCTCGAAGCGGCCCACGCGCCGCTTGAAGATGATGTCGCCGAAATGGGTCTTGAGGCTCTCCAACGGCAGGAAGACCTGGCTGCCGGTGCTGGCGGTTTGTTTTTCCTCGAGGGTGGTGTCCTCCTTGAAGGGAGTCTGATGCTCGAGGACGCCGACGACGCGGTAGTAGTGTTCACCGATCCGCACGCTCTTGCCGAGGGGCGCCTCCAAAGGGAACAGCTTCTCCGCCGCCTCCGGGTTCAGCACGCAGACGCGGGCCTGTTCGTCCATCTCGAGGTCGGTGAAGAAGCGTCCTTGCGCGACGCGATGATTGCGCATCTCCGGGTACCAGGGAACGGTGCCGACGATCTCGGAATCGACACGCTGGCCAATGTTCCACACAAACTCCTGAATCGTTCGGCCCGGCACCACCACCATTACGCCGGGGATGGTCGCCTGAATGGCGCGGATGTCGGCGTAGGTCAAACCGTAGCTCAGCAGACGCTGGCGGCTGGATTGAATGAGCTTCTGATCGAACGGCGGTTTGATGCTCCGGAGGATGATGTTCTGGCTCCCGAGACTCTTGATCTGCTCCTGTGCCGCGAAACTGGCGCCCTCGCCGATGGCCAGCATCGCAATGACCGAACAAACGCCGAAGACGATGCCCAACACCGTGAGCAACGAGCGCAGACGGTGCAGCCAGAGGCTGCGCATGCCCAACCGGATCACGCGCAACCAGCGCCCCAGCAAACCGGCGGGCGCCGCGCTCGGCGGCGGGAGAGCCAGCAGGTCCGGCAATGCGGCGCCCCGAGCCGGCGGCGTTGCCGGGGCCGCGCCGCGCGTGCTCTGGGCTGGCCCCGCCTTGCCGGCGGCAGACCTCGAGCCGGCTCGGCTCATGGCGCAGCCTTCGCCGCCGCCGACACGACGCTGTTTTCCTGTTTGGGCTGCTCTTTGGCCGGGGGCGCTTTCTTGCCGCGCTGGCTCGCTCCCTTCTCCCCCGGCGTGGTCTGGGCGCGCAGGCTGACCCGGTCGCCCGCTTTGAGTCCTTTCCTGATCTCGATGAACTCGTCGTTGAACTCGCCCACCTCGACCTCGCGCCGCTCCAGTTTGGCGCCTTGCACGACGTAACAGACTTTCTTGTCGTCCATGGGACTGACCGACTGAACGGGAATATGGACTGCGTTGGTCAACTGCTTGACCAGGATTTGCACCTTCGCGCTCATGCCCGGGCGGATCCAATCCTGCGGAGCCTTGATCGTGATGGTCGTGCGGTACACCTTCATGTCCGGGTTGAGCCACGAGGACTCCGAGTCCGGCAACACGCCCACCTGGCTGACTTCGCCCTCGAGCGTGCGGTCCGGGAACGCGTCCGCCGTGATCACCACGCGCTGGCCCTTCAGGACCTTCTTGATGTAGGCCTCGTGGATGCGCACCTTGATGCACGTCTTGCGCAGGTCCGGGATCGTCAGGACGGTTTGCCCCTCGCGAATGGTCGCTCCTTCCCGGATTTGCTCCTCGTCGCGCCAGTACCGCACCTCGCCGCCCGAGCCATAGACCACCAGGCCCGGGCGCCGCGCCCGGATCGTGCACTTCCCAAGTTGATCGGTCAGTTCCTTCAGTTGCCGTTCCTCGACACCGTGCTTGGCTTGCGCGGACTTGAGCTTGGCATCGGCCTGGGCCAGCTTCGACACCGCGCCCTTGCGCGTGCGGTCCAACTCCCGCAAGGACTCGAGGTATTTCGAGAGCGCCTCCTCGGCGCCTCTGCGGAACTCGTACTTGGTGAAGAGGCTTAGCGCCGTTTCCGCCTTCTTGACCTTCAGCACGCTGTTGTCGTAGGCGAGTTGATCCTTGTCCAGCTCGATCTTGGTCACGAAATCCTTGTCGAAAAGCCGGCGTGTGCCCTCGAGCGTCGATTGGGCCTGTTGAAGCTCTTTCTGGGCAATCTGGACCGCGTCCTGGGCCTCGCGGAGCTTTTGCTTGGCCTCGCCGTCCCCCAGTTTGGTGAGGTCGGCGTAGCGGAGCCAGTCAATCGCGCCCGCGGGCGCATTCGTCGAAGCGGCGAGTGTGGCGGTCACGTTCGTGGCCGCGGCGGTTTCGGTGGCGGCCCCGGTCGGGACCGGCGCTGGCCGTTCGGCGGTGTCGGTCTTGATGCCCAACTGCGCGAGGATTTCCAGCGCCGCCTGGTCGCCCATGTATTTCTCGAAGTCCATGCGCGCGAAGGCGGCTTTCTGCTCGGCGGCTTTGACGTCGCTCAGATTCTGGTTGAGCTGGATGTCGTAGGCCTGCTGCGCGTCGGTCAACGACGCCACAGTGGACCCGAACGTGATCTCCTGCTGCGTGATCTTGTTGCCCAGATCGGCCGAGTCCAATTCCACCAGCACCTTGTTGGTCTTCACGTCCTCTTCGCTCACCTGGTAGCCTTCCTCGACGATCTTGAGGATCTTCACGCCCTGGCCGCCTTTGACCTCGCATTTGATCTCGCCGTTTTCTTCCGACTCGATCGAGCCGCCTTGCAGCACGGTGATGTCCAGCGGACCCCGGCGGGCCGTGAAGGTCAGGCCGGTGTCAAGGCCTTTCGCGCCCGGCTTGAAGAGATAGACGCCCGCGAGCACGACCCCGGCGAACGCCGCGATGCGGAACCAGGTGCTCTTGAGCAGGACGTTAGGGCTGGCGGAGTTCATTCGTGTTGTTTCCCTCGAGGAACTGGCCGTCTTGCTTGATGTAGAGGATGCCGAGGTGTTCCCAGAAGCGCAGCCGCGCGATGGTGTGCTCGACCAGCGCCTGCGTGCGCTGGTTCTTGGCGGCGGTCAGATCGTTTTGCGCGTCCACCTGGTCCTGCGCGCGCCCCCGGCCCAACTCGGCCAGCAGGTTCTGTTCTTCCAGCCGGCGCTCGGCCAGCTTCACGCCCAATTCGCTGTTTTGATATGTCCGTTTGGCTTGATCGAGCAACCGCAGGTCCTCGCGCACTTGCAGCTTCATCGTGTCTTCGGCCTCGATCACGGCGCGGGCGGCCTGCTCGCGGCGGATGAGGGCGGCCCGGTAATTGTTCCGCTCGCCCTTGCGGTCCAGCCCGGGGTCCACGTTCAACCCGGCGCTCCAGCGGTAACGATTGATGTCGGGCACGGCGAGGCGGGTGCTGGTTTCTTGCGGGCTGCTGAACCCAGCGGAAGCCACCAGGTCCACCTGCGGCTTGAGGCGGCTGGCGGCGACCGTGATCGCCCGTTCGGAATCCTCGCGCTGTTGGCGCAGATTTTGCAGGTCCAACCGCGCCGCCAGGGCCAGCCGGATCGCATCGTCCGCCGACAGGTCGGGATGGTGGATGGTCAAGCCTTGCAGTTCCGTGTCGTCCAGGGCCAGGTTGATGTCCATGGGCAGCCCGAGCTGCAGCTTGAAGTTGTCGAGTGCCAATTTGTAGTTCCGCACCCCGGCTACCCAGGCGACTTCCTGGGAGAGTTCCTGCTGCTCGAGCCTGCCCAGGTCCGCCTGCTTCACCCGGCCTTCGAGGACCAGCGCGCGTGTGCGAGCCGCGCTGCGCTTGAAATTCTGGTAACCGAGCCAGGTGTTGCGCGCCGTGTCCCGGCTTTGCAGCACGCGGTAATAGGCCGAGGCCACGTCCACGGCAAATTGTTTGCGAAAGCGGGTGTATTCGCGCATCGCATACAACAGGCCGCGCTCCGCCAGCGTTAGATTCTCCATCTCGGCCTTGAAATTGGCGTTGCGCCATAAAGGCCGGACCAGCGTGGCGGCCAGTTGCGATTCCCCGAGAGTGGCGGGGTTGCCGCGCAGGAACCGGAAAAAGTCCGTGGTGAACGCGGCGGAGACGCGCCCGACGTCGCGGATGAGCCAGTTAACGTTGAGCGAGCCGTTGGCGCGCACGCTGTCGCGCTCGACCAGGCTGTCGCTGAGCACGGGCTGTAATTGCCCGGTCACCGGGTCCACCCTGGGCTCGACCACGCGAACCGTGTTGACTTCATAGGTCGCGTCCGGGCCGGCGGCGAGGATGGGAGCGAACTGGTGTCGCGCCAGGGTCAGGCTCAGGGCCTCGAGGTACACTTGCTCCTTGCGGCTTTGGTAGATCCGGCTGTGGTTGACCGCGAACTCGAGCGCCTTATGCAGGGAGACCATGGGCGCCCCGGCTTCGGGTCGGACCCCAGCCTCGAGGAAATCGGCGACGTTGGTTGCGATTGGCAGGCCTGCCAGCGACACCACGTTCGTGCGTTCGATCGTGAAGGCGCGGTCCATGTTGGGCACCGCCGCGGCCTTCTGCGCGATGGCCCGCGAGGCCTCCTTGTCCGCCGAGTTGCGGTAATGGCTCGTGGAACAGCCCGCCATGAAAAGCAAGGCCGCCGCGCCCAGCGCCAGACGGGTCGGGCTCACGACGCGTCCACGGCGCCAGTACGCGCGGTCCACAAGACGTGGCGACTGGGTTCCATGTTCCGGCCAGCCTTAAAACGGCCATCGGTGACGGTCAAGCACATTCGGCCATAGGTTCAACGACGCGGCTCAACAACTTCGCATCTAAGCGCTTAGACAAGACCGTGGAGCCGTGTGTCACGTTCAAACTGCGGAGCGGCGACAGCCTGTCGCCGTGGCCGACTGACCTTCACCCACCCACCCGCCCCGTCTGGACACCACTGCACCCCGGCGCTAGACTCCGGGCATGTTGTTTCGCCGCTCGCGTCGTCGGCTTTGCGAAGCGCTGGCTGCTTGCTCCGCGGTGGGAACACTGCAGGCACAACGGATTCCGTGGATTCTCCCTTGGAACGACGCCTCGCCCGGCGTCACGGAGGCCGCGGCCTTCAATACGCCGATTGGGCTCGACCGGGTCACGGTGGATGCGGAGGGCCATTTCGCTGTCAACGGCGCCCGCGTGCGCTTCCTTGGCGTGAATTTCGCCGGCGATTCGCCGTTTATGCCCACCAACAACGCTGAGGGCGTCGCCGCGCGGTTGGCGAAGTTCGGCGTGAACGCGGTCCGTTTTCATCACATGGACGCCTCGTGGGCCTACGGCGGCGGGTTGCTGGCCTACACCGCCAACTCGAGCACCAACCTCAGTGCCGGCCAACTCGATCGTGTCCACTGGCTGGTATCGCGCCTGAAGGCGCACGGCGTCTATTCGGACATCAACCTGCTCGTGGGGCGCGAATACCGCGCGGGCGATGGCCTCGGTTCCGAGGTGACCAGCATGGACTGGAAGGACACGCACAACCTCGGGTTCTTCTACGATCCAGCCCTCGCCCTCCAGAAGAACTACGCGACCAAGCTGCTCTCCCCAACCAACCGCTTCACCGGTCTGCCGCTGGCGAGAGACCCGGCAGTCGCGTTCGTCGAGATCATCAACGAAAACGGCATCATCCAGAACTGGTACGACGGCGGCCTGGACCGGTTGCCGGCCCGTTACGCCACCAGCCTGCAGGCGCGCTGGAACCAATGGCTGGCCGCGCGGTACGCCGACGACGCGGCGCTGCTGGCGGGCTGGAACATCGTGAACCAACCGCTCGGCGCGAACCTCATCGCCAACGGCGCCTTCTCGACGAGCTTGAGCGGCTGGGTCACCGAGCAGCACGACCTCGCGCGCGCCACCACGACACGCACACTCGACTTCACCGGCGGGAAAGCGTCCGCGAAAATCGCCGTGACCGCTCCCGACACGGTGGATTGGCACATCCAGTTCAATTACGCCGGTCTCAAACTCACCTCGAACCAGGTCTATACACTCTCGTTTTGGGCCAAGTCCGCCCCGGCGACCAATGCGAGCGTATCGGTGATGCAGGCGCACGCGGATTGGGCGGGCCTGGGCTACGACCGCTCGCTGGCGCTTACCACGAACTGGGAGCAGTTTACCGGCGCATTCCAGGCCTCCGCCACCGACTCGAATGCCCGTGTTAATTTCGGTTCGATGGGCAACAAACTCGCGACGTTCTGGTTCGCCGACGTGCGCCTGCAACCAGGCGGCCAGCTCGGCGGCTTGCCCGCGGGAGCGTCCCTGTCCGGGAGGACGATCCCCAACCTCCGGTTCTCCGGCAGCGGCTACCTCGGCACCCGGGACGCGCGCCGCGACTGGCTGCGCTTCCTGCGCGATCTGGAATACGGCTACTACGACGCCATGCTCGCGCACCTGCGCGGCAACCTCGGCTACACCGGCCTGGTCTTCGGCACCATCCTGGCCAACAGCCCGGCGACGGTCCAGGCGCGCCTGGATGTGCTCGACGCGCACGCCTACTGGCAGCACCCGCAGTTTCCAGGCCAGCCGTGGGACCCGGTGAACTGGCTCCAGCCGAACATCCCGATGGTGAACACCCTCGGCGACGACAACACCCTGGCGGGCCTGGCGCGGCAGCGTGTCAAGGGAAAACCGTTTGTTGTCACTGAATACCAGCATCCTTCCCCCAACTACTACGGAGCGGAGGGGCCGTTGCTGCTGGCCGCCTATGCCGGCTTGCAGGACTGGGATGGAGTCTGGCTGTTCGACTATGGCCAGGGCAACCCGGCCGTGACGATGGGATTCGTGCGCGGCTTCTTCGAGATCGGGCAACATCCCACCAAGCTGGCCAACCTGCGGCTGGCGGCGAACCTGTTCCGTCGCGGCGATGTTCGTCCGGCCCGCACAGAAGTCACGATGGCCCTCACCCCGGAGCGCGAGATGGACCTGTTGCGGGACGCCCGCGCCTGGGGCGTGTTCAGCGGCGGCCAATTGGGCGTCTCCGGCCGTCTCGCGTTCGTCAACCGGCTCAGTACGAGTGTCGGGCCCGACGCGACCGGCTTGCCCGCGGCGCCCGCCGCGCCCACCGGCAGTTCACTGCTCAGCGACACCGGCGAGGTCCGGTGGGACTTGACCCAGGCGGGCAAGGGCCTGGTCACCATCGACACTCCGCGCACGAAGGCGCTGGCCGGCTTCGCGGACAACCGGCCGGTGACGCTGGGAGGCATTACCTTGCGGGCGGGGACCACGCAGTTGGGCTGGTGCACGCTCGGCATGACTCTGACGCGCGGCGAGGTGTTCACCAACGATTGCGCCGCCCTGATCGTGGCAACCGGTTGGTGGGAGAACACGGGCCAGGTCTGGACCGACTCGGCCAAGGTGTCGGTCGGCAACCAGTGGGGCCGCAGCCCGGTTCTGACGGAGGTGGTCCCCTTCTCGCTCACGCTGCCGGTGGGCACGAACCACGTGAGCGCCTGGGTGCTCGATGAGCGCGGCCAGCGCCGGGCGGCCCTGCCCGTGAGCGGCGACGCCGCCCGCACCACCCTCACCATCAGCACCAACGCCGGCTCGATCTGGTACGAGCTGAATGTGGCCCACTGGATCGCCAGCTACGAGCTGTGGCGCAGCCGCTACTTCAGCCCGACAGAGCAGACCAACGCGGCCATCTCGGGCGAGGGCGCCCGGCCCGACGGGGATAACATTCCGAACCTGTTGAAATACTACCTGGGATTGCCGGGGCGCGCGCCCGCCCCGGTCTCGCGCCTGCCTGCCGGCGCACGTTTAACCGTCGCGGGCGAGGAGTTCCTGGCCTTGACTTACTCGCGGGACAGCCTCGCCGAGGACACCGCTTGCGTGGGACAGACCTCCCCGGACCTCGTTCACTGGTCGGCGGATTCCACCCTCACGCAGTTCGGGTCGATTGCCGGCCCCGGCGCGCTCCAGGCGATGACCGTGCGCGACCTGCTGCCCATCGGGAGCCTCCCGGCGCGCTTCCTGCGCTTCCAACTCCAGCGCCGGTAGTCGCGCCTGCCGCGACCGGCCAACTACGAGGGTAGCAGCGGACGTCAGTCCGATCATTCTCGCACGGAGTCCCCGGCTATGGGGCCTGGAGCAGCCGGTAAAAGCGTGCGGCGAACTGGCCGGCCACGGTATCCACGAAACGCAGCACACCGCCGGTTACGTCATTCGTAGCGATGTTCTGCCAGCTGGCCAGGTCCGAGCTGCCCTGCACAATCATGGTCGTGGGCCCGCCGGCCACCTGGAATTGGTTGGTGCCACCGCCAAGCAAGGCGAAACCACCCAACCGCGGGCGCTCGGGCAGTGTACCCCCTGAACCGTTCAACCGAACCACCACGTACTTTGGCGTCGTGCCCACGATGACGCCCGCGCAAACAAGGACCTTCCCGTCGGCCTGCAGGGCCAGCGCTCCCGGCGAGGGGGAAACATAGACCGCCGGCGCGAACGCCGGGTCGAGGGTCCCGTCCGCGTTCAGGCGGGCCAGGCCCTGCCGGACCTCCCCATCCACGTGGTCGAAGGCGCCGCTGAAGTAGATTGCCCCGCTGGGTGTGGGGAGGAACCGCCCGATCAGCCCGCTCGAAGGCCCTCCCATCTTCACCGACCTGGTTGGGAACACGTTCTCGACCGCGCCGTTGGCGTCGAGGCGAAACATGGCGGTGTTGACCGTGACCCCGCTATAGACGGCAGCGCCGCCGGTGACCAGGACGTGGCCATCGGCCATGAGCCCGTGCCGCAAGGGCGAAACAGCGGCCGCCGATGTGCCGGCCCCTTGCGTGAAAGTCGAGTCGAGCCCCCCGTTGGCGCCGAGCCGGAAGACCTGCGCGGTCGCCTGGAACGAGCCGTTCGCATAAGCGGCGACAATCAGCGGTTTGCCGTCCGGCTGCACCGAAGCCTCCACCACGGTGGCCCCGAAAAAGATCGTGCCGTCCACGAAGCTGCTGTCCAGGCTGCCGTCCTCATTGAGCCGCACCAGGCCGATGTTACGGGGCGAGGCGCCGAACTTGCTGAACTTGCCGCCCGCGTAAAGCTGTCCGGACTTGCCGGGCACGATGCAGTTCACCGCGTTTCCCACGAAACCGTCCGCGGCGTTGAAACTCGGGTCCACGCTCCCGTCCTGGTTGAGGCGCACCAGCAACTTGCGCGCGACCTTGTTGAAATGGTTGAAGGTTCCTCCCACGATGCACTGCCCGTTGGGCAGAGGAAGCAGGGCGTTGATCGTGGCGGGATTGGTAGCCCCTGGAATGTGGGTCGTGCCCACGTCCACCGGTGGAGTGATCACCTCCGGCCCGTCGCCAGGGTTGAACCCCGGATCGGCGCTGCCGGTGGAAGTCAGGCGTACCAACGAGTACCGGGAGCTGTTGGTTACTGAGATGCACAAGACATTCCCGCCGGCTTCCGCGGCGATCAGCGGGACAGGGGCGTCGAACGCCGGGCTCTGGAAGGAGGCATCCACCGCGCCCTCTTGCGCGGCGGTGTTCAGGCCAAGGGCCAGGAGGCAACTCCAGGCGGCGCTCCAGCGCCATGAGGTGGGATGTCCGTGGTACGTATTACGGTTCAGCATGACTCTAACAGAATATATGTTGGTGTTGTGGTTCGGTCCCGACAAATCGCCTCGGTACACACGACTGGACACGCACGTACCGGGCAGCGGCACGTCATTTCCTCGACGCCGACCAAAAAAAGGCGGGGCGCAGGCTACAGGCGTGGAAAGCGAGAAGTCAATTCCCCACTGGATCGAGTTGTGGGTTCATTCGTTGGTCCTTGCAGGAGATTGGCGGCCTCCCTGGGATGGTGCGGTTTTGGAGGGGAGAGCATGGCCGTGCGTTCCCACCGGTCCCGCAGGCACACTCAGAAGACATCATGTCCAGGAAGTATGGGCCCTTGTGTGGCAATTCGCGTGTCCGGCCTCGCGGCCTTGGCGTTGGCGGTGCCGCGGCGGGCCGGCGGGCGGATTGGCTTTGAATCTGCCACCTGTCAGGTGTAAACGACTCTCATGCTGACAACACTGAAGGCCACAGTCCAAGGGGACCGAATCCGATGGCTCGAAGAGAGCGAAGAAGTTTTCCCGCCCGGCCGTTTGGTCAATGCGTTGATCACGCCTTTGGAGGCGCCACCCGCAAAGCTGGCTGCGGACGAGCGAGGAAAACGTCGCCTGGCAGCCTTGAAGAAGCTGGCCGGCCTGCACGCGTTCTCGGGCATCCCGGACCCTTCGGCTCGGCAACGCGAAACGCGTGCCGAGCGGGAGTTGCCGGGTCGAGAGCCATGACGCTCCTCGACAGCAACATCATTATCTACGCCAGCCAGCCAGGCTTGAAGCTTTGGTCAGGGGCGGGGCGGCTGCAACCGTGGCGGTCCTGACGGACGTGAGGTGCCTTGCGCCTCGTTGCGGCTGATGGGAGGCCCGCCGTGAGCGCCGCCGGTGGCGGTTACCTCGCGGCTTCACGTTCGCCAGGGCTTCCTCGAGTTCGGTGATGGCGCCTACCGGGGATGCTTCATTTTCCACTGCTCGAATTCCTTCTCCACCTCGGGACTCGGCTTGGGATAGACATCCCGGGCGCGGTACTTGGTGCCGCTGATCATCTCCCGTTTGAAATCCTCGACATAAACGGTGTTCTCCGCGGCCTTGATCACCTCGGCGGCCAGTTGCGGCGGGAAGAACAGGACGCCCGAGTTATCGCCAATCACCACATCCCCCGGCAGCACGGTCACGCCACCGATGCGCACGGGCGCGTTCCACTCGGCTCCGACCTGGTCCGCCATCGCCGAGGCATGAGAGCCGCGGTAATAGACCGGGAACTGCTTCATCGGCAGGAATTCGTTCAGGTCCCGCAGCCCGCCGTCGATTACCACGCCCGCCGCCCCGCGCGACTTGATGCCCAAACCCGTAACATCCCCCATGAACGTGGCCCGCTCGACGGCCCCAGCCAGCTCGACCACCAGCACGTCCCCGGGGCGCGCGTCCTCGCCGGCGCGCACGTTGTACTGATGGTCCCAGCCGCCCTCTTTGGCGAGGGTCTTGACAGCGTCCATCACGTCCGGGCGCACCGGCAGGTAGCGCATCGTCAGGGCGCGCCCCGCCAATCTGGCGCCGGGCTGCGTCAGTTTGAAATCGGTGACGAAACACTGGTTGTAGCCTTTGCCCTGGAGCGCGCCCCAGACGGCCTCGATGGGCACGGCCTTCAGACGCCGGAGTTGATCATCCGTCACGCGCGCGTTTTTCGCGGCCAGCACGTCCATGATGGGGGAATAGGTGTTGCGGGCGGCCCGCGCGCTCGAGGCGGGTCTGGGCGCCGCCGGGGCGGCCGCGGGTTCGGCGGCGGACAAGGCCGGGGGCGAGGCAGGCAGCAGGGCGATGAGCAGGCAGCGCGCGATGGTTTTCATAAGCAGGTCAACTCCAGAGCCGGTCCCACGACCGCTCGTTGTCCCACTGGGGCGTGGGCTCGAAAAAGCCGGGTTCTTTCAGATGTTCCTTGACAACTTCCTCGTTCAACTCGAATCCAAGGCCCGGCCCTTCGGGCACCGCCGCAAAGCCGTCCTTGACCAACGGTTTGGGCACGCCCTTCACCAGGTCCTCCCACCAGGGCACATCCAGCGAGTGATGTTCCAGGCACAGGAAATTCTCCGTCGCCGCCGCGCAATGCACATTGGCCAGAAACGAAACCGGGGTGCCGGCGAAATGCATCGCCATCGGCACCCCGGCCTCCATCGCCAGGTCGCCGATCTTCTTGGTCTCGAGGATGCCGCCCGCGCTCGCCAGGTCCGGCTGGATGATATCAACGGCGTGCTGGGTCGCCAGTTTCGCGAACTCCTCTTTCAAATAGATGTCTTCCCCCGTGAGGATGGGGACCTCGACCGACTGCGTGATTTGTTTGAGCAGCTCGGTGAGCTGCCAGGGCACCAGGTCCTCCATCCAGGCCAGTTGATGGCGCTCCATCGCGCGCGCCAGCCGGATGCAACTGTTGAGCCCGATGTGGCCGAAGTGGTCGGCCGCCAGCGGGACCTCCATGCCGATGACCTGCCGGATCGCGGCCACATAGTCCGAGAGCAGCGCGATCCCCTTGTCGGTGATTTCGACGCCTGTGAACGGATGCATCACCAGGGCCCGGGCCTCGGCCGGCGCGCCCGCGGGCCGGTTGAGAGTGCCCGGTACACCGCGCAACAGGTTGATGCCCACATCCACCTTGAGCCACGTGATGCCCCGGTTCATCCGGTCCTTGAGCCGGCGTCCGGACTCCTCCCCGCTGGCCGATTCGGTGGTGTCGGCGTAGATCCGAACCCGGTCACGGAACCTGCCCCCGAGCATTTGGCACACCGGCACCCCGTAGGCTTTGCCGGCCAAGTCCCACAACGCCATCTCGACGCCGCAAACCCCGCCCGCCTGCCGGGCGTGGTGGCCGAACTGCTTGATCTTGCGAAAGAGTTTATCGACGTTGCACGGGTTCTCCCCCAGCAACCGGCTCTTGAGGAACAGCGCGTAATTCTTGCTGGCGCCGTCGCGCAGCTCGCCGTAGCCCGAGATGCCCTGGTTGGTGTCGATGCGCACAATCGGGCAGGTCATCGGGGCGTTGCCCACCACGGCGACGCGCAGGTCGGTGATCTTGAGTTGGGACGGGATCGAGTTGCGGTTGACCCGATCCAGCACCGCCCCGGTGTCGGCGGCGGTCGCGAGTCCCGCCGCGCCGAGACCGGCCGCCCCGGTCCCGAGCGCCTTCAAGAACGAGCGTCTTCCCACGAGCTGTGCTACGGCAGATTTCATCGGTGGCATCGTGTCGCGCGAACCCGGCACGGAGGCGAATCGGAGTTGCGGCTGTCGGCGCGTAGCATCCAACTCCCTCCGAGAGTGGGCAAGGGAAATCTTCTCCAGCCACGAGGTAGCATCGGACGTCAGTCCGATCATTTCTTGACGGCAGTCCAGCGCGACCTTCTCGACCAGCCGCGGCGAACGATTCCCCCTCTGCCATCGGATGGGAGGCCGGGGTGAGGGTCCGCGTTCTCCGCCACGCTCACGGCTCCAGCGGGCCGGCGTGACCGTCCATGAAGCCCACGTTCTTGCCGGGCTTGGGGGGGCGCGGATGGAAGGCCTCGTAGTCCAGGAGCAGCGGCGTCGTCTCGGGCGGAAACGAGAGCTCCTTCTCCTGCTGCGTCATTTTCGGCTCCTCGCCGTCTTTGACCTCGACGCGCACGATCTTGAGCCGGCCACCGGAACGTGTTTCATCGATCCGATGTCCGTTGAGTTCGACGTTCCATTCGTAGCTCGAGCCCTCGCGCGCGAACCAACCGGCCAGGTCGGACGGACACTTGAAGACCGGGATCGCGCTGGTGGCGCCGCTGGCGCCGCCGGCGTAGGCGCGCAGCACATCGCAGATGCGGGGCAGGGGAGCGTTGCTGTTGGCCGGTTGGGTGGGCAGCAGCTCCGCCGACGGCAACACCCGCTGGTGATCGTCGGCGTACATGCGCACCGCCATCGCCAATTGCCGCAATTGGCCGAGGCAGGCAACGTTCTTGGCCTTGCCTTTGGCTCGGCCGAGCGTGGGCAGGAGCAATCCCGCCAGCACGCCGATGATGGCCAATACCACGAGGAGTTCGACGAGCGTAAAGCCGCGCGCTGGGGCGCACGTCGCGGGCAGCGCGCGCCGCGGCATCAGAGGAGCAGTGTTCATTCGGATCAAGGGCTTGAGGAGGAGGGTCAATCGTTCGCTTTGCGTTGCGCGGCCTCGCGCGCCCGCGCCGCGCGTTGCTCGGGCGTCAGCTCCCGAAAGCGGCTGAGGTCCGCCCGGCCGGCTTCGTCCTCGATCTGCGGGCCGAGGCCACGTATGATCTTGACGTTCGTCCCGCCCGGGTGCCCTGAGCCCGGCCCCGAGAAGTCGAAGCGGAGCCGGCGCATGGCGCCTGGGGGCAGGTCCCCCAGGGGGGATTTTTGTAGGGCGTACCAGGTGGTGCAGCTTCCGTTGACCTTCCGGGCGGCGTTGAGTGCGCCTTCCCGATTGGGTCGCGGCGGGGGCTCGCGGTCGAAACGGCGCGCCAGGGGCGTCTCGATCATGATCCGCTCGGGGACGATCGCGGCTTTTACGACAGCGCCGCCGTCTCCCGCCCCCCGGCGGCCCATCCAAATCGTCGGCGTCGAACCATCTTGCACGACCACCGGCTTGTCGTCGGGGCCCTGGCGCACGATGACCTGGCGATCCACGGTGACCATGTGTCGATCTCCGCCGGCATCCGGGCCACTGGCGTCCTGCTGCGCGCGGGCGGGTGGAGGACCATCGTCCGTCATGATCATCAGCCGGGGAGAGAGATTCGTCCAGCCTTCCGCCTGAGTGACATCCCCGGCCCGGAGCGCGGCTTCGAGTTTGTGCACCGTGCCTCGGGAGGTGTGGACAGCGTGGATCGTGCTGGCCAATGCGCCTGCCTGGTCACCCAGACGGTCCAGAACCTCGACGAGCGGTTTCCGATCAGCGTCCAACGTGATCCGGGTATCCAGGCGCCCATCGGCAATGATCTGCTCGCGGGTCTGGCGTTGCAGGCTGCGGATCACCTCCGCCAATGGGGCATTCCGGACATGCAGCGTGACCAGGTCCTTGTGCGCGCACCATACGGCGTTGCCAAGCCAGGCTCCGGCGCCCACGACGGCTGCGGTGATCACGGCGAATGTGGCGAGTTTCATAGGTTTGCTATGCTTCGACAATGTGTCATCAATTCCCCCTCCTTTACCGGCTGCCGCGCCGGTTCGTCAGCGGAATGTGACGAGCGCGGCGGGAATGGACACGAAACCACCCCCGCGCGGGACGGAGTTGACGATCAAACCGTCATTTCCCAGTTCATGGCAACTCATTCAGACCTTGGCGCTCGTGAGGGGCGAAGCGATAGGTCTCCCGTGATGCTTGCGTTGTTGCCATGTTGCGGGATGGTCTGTTCGAGAGCACGGGCCTGCGGGTGGGGGGCCGTCTGGGCGTCGTCGATTTTTGTTTCCTTTTCGCTCCAGCCTTCCTAAATTCGGCGCTCAATCACCATTCGGTGATTGAATGGAACTCGAAACTGAACTGTTATGCCACTGACACACACGAAGGATTTGTTCGCCAAGGCCCTGAAGGGCAAGTACGCCCTCGGCGCGTTTAACGTGAACAACATGGAGCTGCTCCAGGCCATCGTCGAGGCCTGCGAGGAGGAGAAAGCCCCCCTGATGCTCCAGATCTCGAAGGGCGCCCGGCAATACGCGAACCCGGTCTATCTCAAGAAGCTCATCGAGGCCGCCATCAGCCTCACCAACATCCCGATCGCCGTCCACCTCGACCACGGGGACACGTTCGAGCTGTGCAAGGAGTGCATCGACGAGGGGTTCACCAGCGTGATGATCGACGGCAGCCATCTGCCCTTCGACAAAAACGCGGAAGTGTGCCGAAAAGTGGTCGAGTACGCCCACAAACACAACTGCGTGGTGGAAGGCGAGCTGGGGCAACTGGTTGGGGCGCAGTTTGACGAAGGCGAACACGGCGGGGCCTTCTCGAAGGGCGGAGTCTATACGCACCCGGACGAGGCCGTGCAGTTCGTCAAGGCCACCGGCGTGGATTCTCTTGCGGTGGCAATCGGCAACTCGCATGGCGCCTACAAGTTCAAGGGCGCGCAACACCTGGACCTCGACCGGCTCAAAGCGATCAAACAGGCGCTTCTGGACGCCGGCCTGGGCGATTACCCGCTGGTCCTCCACGGGGCCTCGAGCGTGCCCCGGGACATCGTCCAGGAAATCAACCATTACAGCGGCAAGCTGGGTGAGGATACCGCCGGGGTGCCCGAGGCGGACATCGAGATCGCGCGCCGCGTCGGTTGCACCAAGGTGAACATCGACACCGACCTGCGGCTGGCGATGACCGCCGCGATCCGGAAGGTCTTCTTCGAGAACCCCAAGGAGTTCGATCCGCGCAAGTACCTCGGCCCAGCCCGCGCCAAGGTCAAGGAGCTCGTCCGCCACAAAGTCAAGGACGTGCTCTGCTGCGCCGGCCACGCGTTCGACTAGCCGGCGGCCCGATTACTGAACGCGCCCGAACTTCTTCTCAAGCTCGCGGAAGTTCAGCTCGATGATGGTGGGCCGGCCGTGCGGGCAGGTGTAGGGCATCGCGCAGCGGCGCAGGTCTTCGATCAACTGTTCGAGCTCACGCCCCGCGAGGGGATCGTGCGCTTTGACGGCATGACGGCACACGGTCCTGGCCACCATCTGTTCCCCGAGGCGCAGGGCGTTGACCTCCTGCCCGCTGGCCTTGAGCTCGTCCACCAGCTCGAGCACGAACCGCCGGGCCTCCGCCGCGCGCACGAACGGTGGCAGGCTGTCAAGGAGAAACGTGCGCTCGCCGAACTCGTTCAAGCCCACTCCCAGCCGCCCCAGCACCGCCAGGTGATCGCGCAGGAACTGCGCGTCGCGCGCCGACAACTCGACCGTCTCGGGCAACAGCAGCCGCTGCGACGGCGCCCCGCCCCGCTCGAGCCGCTCAAGCATCTGCTCAAAGAGCACGCGTTCATGGGCCGCGTGCTGGTCCAACAGCACCAGCCCGCGGTCCGACTCCAACAGCACGTAAAGCCGGCCGATCACACCCACCAGCCGCAACGGCACCTGGAGCAGGGGCACGGCCTCGGAGATCGGCGCAGGTCCCGCCCCCTTCGGGGGGGGGGGAACCATCAGCGGCGGCGCCTCGGCTTGCGGTAGCGTGGCGGGACCTCCGGGGTGAGCCTGGCCGGGCGCGGAGGGCGGGAACGCCTGGACCATTGCGGCGCCCGCAGGCGCCGGCCCAGGCGGCACGGCGGGGGTCGTGGGCGGCGGACGGACATCCAGGCGGGCAGGCAGGACGGGCCGGAACACATCCGGGAACAGGACCGGTGTCTGCTGGGCAGCCGGCGCCGCCTCAGCCGGCGGGGCGGCCCGTGCCGGCTCCGCCGGCCGCGCATGAAAGGCCAGCAGCGCCCGGCGCACCGCGTGGGTCAGATGCGCGCGGACTTGCCGCTCGGCGTGGAACTTCACTTCGCGCTTGGCCGGATGGATATTGACGTCCACCTCCGCGGGATCGAGCTCGAGGAACAGGCAGCAGACCGGGTAACGCCCCTTCATGAGGGCGGTGTGATAGGCCTCGAGCAAGGCGAAGTTGAGGCCGCGATTCTCGACGGGCCGGCGGTTGACGAACAGGTGCTGGTCCTCGCGCGTCGCGCGCGAAACCCCGGGTGCGCCGATGAATCCCCATACGCGGACCCGCGCGGCCGGCGCGGGGGCGCCGTCCGGTTCCGGCGGCGCGTCGTCGCCGGGGTCCTCCGGCCCAGGGCCGAGGGTGGCGCTCAGGTCCACGGGCAGGAGGCTCAACTCGGACCCGTAGAGCGCGCGCAGACGATCCCGCAGCCCGGCGTGTCCGGAGGGCGCCTGGGGGTCGGGCGCCACCGGGGGCAACTGCCACACCAGGCGTTGGTCGTGACTATAGGTGAAGCCAACCTCGGGAAAGGCCAGGGCGACCAGGGTCAGATAATGGTGAATGTGCGCTCGCTCGGTCTCCTCGCTGCGCAAGAACTTGCGCCGCGCGGGCAGATTGAAGAACAACTGCCGGGCCTCGACGCACGTGCCCGGCGGGCCGCTGGCGGAACGCACTTCGATGATCTTGCCGCCATTGATGACGACCTGCGCCGCTTCGAGGCTGCCTCCCTCCCGTTCGCGCGTGGTGAGGGTCAGGCGGCTGACGCTGGCGATGCTGGGGAGGGCTTCGCCGCGAAACCCCATCGTGGTGATGGCCGCCAAATCCTCGGCGCGGGCGAGTTTGCTGGTCGCATGCCGCTCGAAGCAGAGCAGTGCGTCATCGCGGCTCATCCCCAGACCGTCGTCGGTCACGCGGATCAGGCTCCGGCCTCCGGCCTGCACGTCCACAGTGATGCGGGTTGCCCGGGCGTCGAGCGCGTTCTCGACCAGTTCTTTGACCACGCTGGCGGGCCGCTCGATCACTTCGCCGGCGGCGATCTGATTGGCAACCTGCTCGGGCAGCAGCCGGATGCGATTCATCGGGACCGACTATAGCAAAGCGGTCCCTCGAGGGAAGCGGCCTGTTCCGCCCCGCACCGCCGCCGCGCGCGCCCGCCGCCCGCCTCACCGAGCCGCGGGCAGCACCTTGAGACGGTACATCTTGAACGAAGCCCGTCCGCCCGTCTGCGACTCGTCGTCGGTGAAATGGTACTGGCCATCGGGACCCAGAGTGATGGCGTTGGGCACCGGCTGCCAGACCGGCGGGACGGTGGTGGCGTATTCGACCTCGAACACGAGGCCCGAGGGGCTCGTCCAGGAGAACTCGACCGAGGCCGGGCTGAGTTTCACCTGCCCGCCGAATTTGACCAGCGAAGGCGGGTTGCTCACGGTCTCGGTGGCCGTCAGCGAGTAATCGACCACGCTGAGGACCGGGTCGGTGTTCACGACGGTGATGTACCAGTCACCCGGTGCGAGGGCGCGCGGGGCGCTGTTGCTCGAGACGTTGATCGTGGCGTCGGCGCCCAGGCCGGCCTGGGCGAAATAATCAAACAGGCCGGGACCGGGGAACGGCTGGCCGTAGCGCAGATAGAGGTCGAGGCTGCCGCTCGCGTTCGCCAGGTTGAAGGCGGCCTGATCGGCCCCCACGCTCACGGTGAACCGATACACATCCGGCACCACGCCATTGGTGGCCGCGCCGGTGACCTGCACGCCACTCGAGAGTGCCCGGACGGCGGGCCGCACCTGCGTGGCCTTGACTGTGTAAGTGACCGAAACGGCATCGCGGTTGTAAACGGCGACGTACCAGTCGCCCGGCGCAAGGGGAACCGGCGGCGTGTTGCGATCGATGACGATCACCTCGGGCGCCAGTCCGAAGTTCATGCTCGAGTAATCAGCCAGCGTCAGGTCTGGCAGCACGCCGCGGCTCAACACCAGGTCCACGTCCCCATCGATCGGCGTCACCTCGACTGTGGCCGCGACCGCGTTGGGACTGACCACGAATCGGTAGTAATCCGGCACCGGGTCGGCGGCGACGGTGCCAGTCAACGGCACGCCGTCCGGCAGCAGGAGCGGAGGCGGGGTGCCGGAGCGGAAGGAGGCCCGGATGGCGAAGTTGACATTCGTGGCGAGGTTCGTCACGGCGAGATACCAGTCGCCATTCAGGTCCGTGAGGAAGGCATTGGTGCGGATGATGATCTTGGCGGGGGCAAGCGGCGTGCCGTGATCGCTGTAGTCGCTCACGCTGCCGGGCGGCACGTTGCGATTCACGAAGAGATCGGCATCGCCGTCGAGATTCTCGAGATCGAACACGAGCGCCTCCGGCGAGTTGGTGACCCCAAAATAGAAGAGGGTCGCGACGGGATCGGTTGGGCCGACGTTGGTGCTCAGCGCCACACCGGGCGCCAGGGCGATCACCTGCACGGCGTTGGTGAATTCGTCCACCCGGATGCGGTAACCGACCGTGTTGGTGTCGGCGTTGCGCACGCCGATGTACCACGTGCCCGCGGTGAGCGGCACCGGGACCGAGGCCTGGTTCACGCGGATTTCATCGGTGGCCGCGCCCGGATTCTCGGACGCATAATCGAAGAGGCTCGGACCCGGGAGCAGGTCGGGCAGCAGGTCGGCATAGCGAATGTAGAGGTCCACGTTCCCGTTGGTGGGAGTGATCTGGAAGTTGGCCGCGACGGCGTTGGTCGAGACCCGGAACGAATAATACTCGAGCACATTGGTCACGGCGATGTTCGTGCGGACAACCTGGCCGTTGGTCAACGGCGTCATATCGGGCAGGTTGAAATCGACCCGGATGCTGTAAGGCGTGGTGGGCAGCGAATTGGTGATGGCCAGGTAGTAGCGCTGGCCCGGTTGGAGCTGCGGCACCGTGTTCGTAGCGGAGGTCGGCGTCCCGTTGGCGGGGTCAACCTGCCACATCCCGTTGGTGGCGATCACCGTCGCCGCCGAGTTGGCCGCCAGCACCAGGGGCGAGTCCGTGCCCGCGCCGCCGAAGGGGATGCCGTTCTGGTTGAAGTAGAGGTCCAGGGCGTTGGTGGCCGAGAGCGTGTTGGTGACGCGCGTCACACCGGCCGGAACATCCACGGCGAAGTAGCGCACAGAACCGCCGGTGACGATGTTCGTAAAGGCGAGGCGGTTGGTCAGCACCACCAGCGGAATCGACGGCGGCGCGAACGTGAACTGCAACTGCCAGCTCAAAGCCAGCGGGTCCACCACCGCCGGATCCCCGCCGACGCGGCGGTCGTAGACCTCGAGCCGCCAGTTGCCGGCGGCGAGCTCGCCCAGGAACGGCTTGATGGTTTCCTCGGGCAGGAAATCCGTCGAGGCCATTTCGGTCAGCTCGAAGGAATCGAGCATGGCCCCCACCGAGCGGGGCGGCGTGGCGTTGGTGACGTTGGCGAAAGGCGGCGGAACCGGCACGTAGAGCTCGAACGGCGTGCCGTTGCTGGCGGCCAGGAACAGGAGCGAGTTGGTCCGCCAGCCGCCCTCGCTGAACACGGTCAGACCGTTGGCGCCGCCCACCACCGCCCGGGTTTGCGTGACCAGCCGCGCGGGCCGCTTGCCGACCGCGTTGAGGCGGTAAATCTCCTGGATCTCGGCCGCGCCCAGCGCGCGCCGGTAGAGGGTGATCTCGTCCAGCACGCCCGCGAAGCCGTCGGCGTCGGCGATGGTCGCGCCGAGGAACAGCGGGGTGTCGGCGCCCACGGTGTTGGTCAAGGCGCCCGGGAAGATGCCAGCCTTCCGCAGTTCGCCGTCGAGATAGAGCTCGAGCCGGATGGCGTTGTTGGTGATCTGCTTGCAGGTCGCGGCGAAGTGATGGAAGGACCCCGGCGCAGGCAGGGGCTCGAGGCGCAGGCCGCCCGAGACGCCGGGCACCTGGCTCAACGGGCTGTTGGTGGCCGGGTCGTTGTACCATGTGTCCAGGACAAAATCAGAACCGCGCCGCGCGACCCGCGCCGCGTAGTTGACCCTGGCCGGGTTGAACGCGGCCGGGTCCTCCGCGTGGCTGAAGAGCCCGCCCCCGTTGCCGGCGGGGTCGAGTTGGAACCAGAGCTCGACCGTCAACTCGGACGTGAGGTCCAGCGTCGCGCTCGGCTCGACGCGGATGTAATCGGTGTTGGTGGCGCCGGCGAAGCCGCGCCCCACAAGCCCGTTGGTGAAGAGCATGGCGCCCTGGAGGCTGCCATTATTGTTGAGGACCGAGTCGAGGGCGTTGTCCTCGCCCGGCCACCAGCTCACCACGCCGGCGGGCAAGGGTTGCGGACGGTGAGCGAACTGGAGGCGGTAGGCCGTGCCGGCCACCGTCGGCAGGGTGCGCGTGAGCGCGGCGTCGCGCAGCACCAGCAGGTTCGTGCCGGTGTGGGCCAGGTCCGGAGCCTGCAGCACCGTGGCGAGGTTGGTTCCGACCGTCCAGCCGTCGAACCGGCCGTTGGTCGTGATATTGGTGGTGGGCAGCGCGGGCACGCCTTCAAAACCGCTGATGAACCGGTTGGTGCGCGAGGGAGCGAACCCGATCGCCGGATCGCCGAACTTGATCGGCACCAGGGCAAAATTCGTGTCGTCGGTGAAACGGAGATAAACGAGGTTCGTGGCGACACCATTGGTGCGGATCAGGCCCTGCAACGGGGCGGTGATTGCATTGGTGACGCCGTCGAGGCCGGTCAGGCGGGCGCTCAGCAGGCCCGGCGGCAGATTCGTGTCGTTGCCGGGTTCGATGAAAAACTCGACACCGTTGGTGCTGGAGCCGCGGCTCCAGACCGCCAGCGGCCGTTCCCTGGACAAGTCGCTGGGATTGACCCAGGCGTCGAGGGTGAAGCCGGCCCCGGCGCCGACGTCCAGGCCGAACCGGTTGCTGATCACCACCTTGTCGCCAGCCTGGCTGAAGTCGAGCCCGGCGGCGAACTTGCCCGCTGTGAAGGTTGGCCCGAGCAGGCGCGCGTCGTTGGCATTGGTCTGGCTGTCCCGGCCATCGACGTCGAACGCCCACCGGCTCACCAGCCCGTTGGTGGGCTTGCCGGCCCCGCCGAACTTGTAGATGGCGCGCACCTCGGTCGCGGCGAGCGCGCGGTTGTAGAGGTCCACTTCATCCAGCCCGCCCAGGTATTGGGCGCTGGGCTGGTTGGTGTCCGGCTTGAAGCCGAAGTGGAGCTCGCCGCGCGTATCCAGCACGAGGTTCGTGAGGTTCGGCCACTCGCGCTGCACCTCGCCGTCGAGGTAGAAGGCGGCGCCGTTGTTGGTGCTATAGGTCAGGGCGACGTGATGGAAGTTCGTCGTGGCGCCCTCGAAGCCCAGTTGCTGGCGCGTCGTGCCGCCGCGGTTCTCGTAGAGCAACGCCCGGGTTTCCTGCGGGCTGACCAGGTAGATGGCCAGGTCCGACGCGCGCGGATGATCCAGCCGCAGGCCGACCTTCATGTCGGTGATCCGCCGCGCGTCGGCCACGAAATTCGTATCGACCGTCAGCACGTCATCGCCGAGGCGCACCCAGTTGGTTTGCGTGAAGTCGCGGCGGAACTGGGACGACAGGTTCCGGTCGATGCGCACGCGGATAAAGTAGGTGACGGTGGCGCCGCCCGGGTTATAGAGGCCGATGAAATAGCGTCCGCCCTGGAGCGGGGGCACATCGGTCGGTCCCACGCTGAGCTCGCCGCCGGGCGGGATCAGTGAGGCGGACTTGTCGAACAACGTGAGGGTGGGCGGAGCATCCCGGCGCACAAACAGCTCGAGCGGCCCGCTCAGCGAGGAGACGATGATCGTCATTAGGCTCGCGTCGGCCGGCACATCGATGAAGTAGTCCTTGAACTCCTGCGGCAGGATCGAGCCAAAGCCGCCGGCGAGCAGGTCCAGGTTCGGCTCGAGCCGGACCTCGACGGCGCCGACCATGCCGGTGTGTCCGAGGGCGTTGTCCACCATGGTCAGCATCCACGCCCCCGAGCCTTCCTCGCCCAGGAAGTTGCGCAAGGTGCCAGGGCCGTCCGTGTGCCGCACGTTGGTCCCCACGACCGAGCGGCTGTCGTCATACATGAACGTATTGGTGCCGCTGGCCGTCCTGAGGTTGAGCGAGTGGTTGTTGAGAACCACGAACTGGTTGTTGTGGCTCAGGTTGCCGAGCAGGTCCCCGAACTCGTGGTGGATGATGGTCTGCGCCACGGTCGCCTTGGCCACACTGATCGGCGTGGCCGCCACGGCGAAAACCAGCGCACCGCCGGGCTGCTGGGGCGAGCCATCCGGAATCGGCTGCCGCGGCGGCAGGCCGCGCAGCCGGCGGTTCCCGAATGCATCGATGCTCTCGAAGGGGTCCTGGCTCGAGAGCCCGATCAGCCCGTACTCGCTGCCGTTCTGATCCTCGGCCTTCACAGCCACATAAAAGACCTCATCGATGCTCGCGTCGTCGAAGAGCACCAGTTCGTTGCCCCCGCGTTTGACGGACCTGTACGCCGCGGCGACGGAAGCGGGCCGGAGCGTGAGCAGGCCGGGGTCCCCACGCGTCACGTAAAGGTCGATGTCGGCTTCGTCGTTGCGCGGCAGCGACAGGTTCGGGGGCGAGAACGTAATGAACGCGACGTGCGGCCCGTTGGTCATGCCCTCGACGGCGTAATTGGTCGAGTTGGTGAACGCATAGAAGCGCCACTGGTTCGAGACCCCGAGCAGGCCGCCCAGGAGCGGCGAGTTCGCGCCGACCCGTTGCTTGAGCAGCGGCAGGCCGTTGGTCATGCCCACGGCGGCGTTCACATTGAGCGTGAAAAGGTTGGTGACGCGCAACGCGAGCGCGTTGGTGACCGTTGTCGAGACTACCAGGGCGTAGTCTTGCGCAATGTCGTTGGTGTGCGCCGTCACGGCGTTGACGTTCACGCGCCGGCCAATCACGTAGATCGCGTAATTGGTCCCCAACGGGCCCCGGAGAGCAACCGTCTCGACGTTGTTGACGTTGTCGAAGGCGGGCGTGCCATTGGTCGGCGCGGCGGCGTTGAAGTCGCCCGTGGAGATGTCGTTGCCGACGAACACGTCGTGGCTCACGTTGTTCGACACCACCAGGTCCAGGTCATTGACCAGCTTGATGGCGGAGATCGGGTTGCCAGGCGGATCGGTCCATACGAGCGTGACGCGCAGGTCCGCCAACTCCGCCTGGGCCGGCACGGACAGCCGGTAAACATGGGCCTGGCCGGTAGCCAGGGCATTGGTGGGGCTGGGGTTGACGGCAGGCCAGTCCGCGGGGTTGGTGGGGCGGCGCAGCAGCGGCGCCAGGGTGTCCAGCAACGTGGGCATGCCCCAGCCCTGGTAATTGATGAGATTCCTGACGCGCAGGTTGTACTTCGGCGAGACGGTGCGCGCGCCATTGATCAGGAGCGCTTTGAGCAAGGCGGGGCTGTGCGGAATCGAGTTGCTCTCGCAATACTGCTGCATGAGCGCCAGGAGCCCCGAGATGGCCGCCGCCGCGGTGCTCGTGCCCGACTCGGCGCGGTAGAATTGATTCGAGCCGCTCCCGCGGAGGTGCGCATCGACATTCGTCAACACGCTGAAATAGTTGGGATCGTACTGCCGCCGCACCGTCAGGATCGTGCGCAGATCGAAGCTGACGGTCTCCGCCAGCGTGTTGCTGATGCTGTAGAACCAAAAACCCGGGAACAGCGTCGGGAAGGCGCCGCGCGGCAGCGTCACGCGGTTCGAGCCGAGGTATTCCGTGGGGGCCAGGGTGGGGAAGGTGCCAAACCGCGCGTAGATGTCCAGGGGCGGCAAGGCCCGGCCCGCCGCGAAGCGGTTCGTCAGCGTCTGGATCACCAGGTTCGTGGCGCCCACCGGCACCAGGAGCGCGTAGTTGTTCACGCCGTTCGGCCCGACCACCTGGTTGGTGAACTGGTTCACTTCCTGGCTGAACAGGTTCGAGCTGATGTTCCAGCCCGGTGGCTGCGTGGGCCGCAACGAAATCTCGAACGCCCCCGGCGCCACGACGTCCGGCTTGAACCGCCCGAACTGGCCCTCCAACCCGATGCCCACGTTGCCCCGGCTCGAATACGGCGCCACCTGGTCGTCGCTGTCGGTCTCGGGCAGAAAGACCCGGTTGGTGGTGACGACATTGGTGGTCTGGATGTTGGTGACGGTGGTGGCGCCCACGTTGGTCACCACCAGGTTGGTGAGAGTGTTGGTTACCGCCAGTTCGTAGAACAGGTTGCGCAGGTTGTCCATCGCCCCAACCGTGATGACGTTCTTGGCCGTCCCCGGCGACGTGATGCTGCCGGGCTCGCCACCCTGGCCCACGCCGTTGCCGAACCCGCTGTTGCCGGCCGCAAACACATAGATCATCGCCTGCGGACCGGGCACGTCGGGCAGGGCGTCGCGCACGGCCTCGTCGTAGCTGGCGGCGGCGGAGTCGTAGTCAAACTGGCGTCCATAACCCCAACTGTTGTTCGAGATAAGGGCGTTGGTGCGCGCCAGGACCTGGTAATTGGTGCGCGCGGCCGTTTCCTGGAGATAGGTGTCCGTGACGACGCTGTTGGTGTCGTTCAAGCCGGGGAGGGAACCCATCAGATCGGTGGCCAGCGGGTCCAGCGGCAGGGCGAACAACGAGGCCAGGGGCGCCATGCCGCGGAAACTCGCGTTGGTGGCCGAGCCGAAATAGAGGTTGTTGGCGCCGCCAGGACTGTTGGTGCCGTTGCCGGCGATGATGCCGGCCATGTGCGTCCCGTGGCCGTTGGTGTCGGTGAGCACGGCGGCATCGCCGAACACGCGCCCCTTGAGCGCCGGCTGCTGCGCATCCACGCCGGTGTCATTGATGTTCACCCAGATGTTGCTGCCCGTAAGGCCCAGGTTGTTCTTGTTGGTGACCGTGTCCGTCGCGACCCGGAGGCGCACGCGTGTCAGATCACTCAGATGCTGGCGTTGATCATAGCGCTCGAGGAGCTGGAGGCTCGGCAGGGCGGCCAGGGCCACGAGGCTCTCCGGGGCGGGATCGATGATGAACTGCGGCCCAAAGGGCGAGCGCCCTTCTCCCTTGACAATTGCGCCCAAGGCCTCGAGGCTGGCCAGCGCCTGCCGCCGCTCGCCCGGGAACGCGGTCACGTTCAGCCAGCCCTCCAGCGGCAGGGCCGGCTCGCGCGCGGCCAACTCGAGCAGCGCCGGCTCGAGCTTGTAGTAAGGCTCGAACGGCAGGACGGACTGTGTGAGCGGGGCCTGCGCCAGTTGGCGCGCCGCCTCGGCGGTGGCACGCACCAACCAGGCGTTGTTCGGGATGTAGGAAACGATGGCAACGCCCTGGCGCTGGAGCTCCTGCCGGAACGCCTCCCCCGCCGGCCCGCGGGACTGGACGATGTAGCTGCCCGGGTCGCCCTGGGCGCGCAACGCCTCCGGGATGCGCAAGGGCTCGGGGCTGGCCGTGTCGATGAAGGCGTTGCGCAACAGCACCGCCGTTTCGCGCCGCGCCAGCGCCGTGATGTCCGCGCGCGTGTTGCTGAGCCGCAATCCCGGGCCGGGCCCGCCAGCGGAGGCAGGAGCGGCTTCGGTGTCGGAGGCGGGCGCCGGGGCGGCGGCGGGGGCAGCGGGCGCGGCCACCGTGCCGCGGGCGCTGAGCGCCGGCGACGCGCTGGTGCGAAGCAGTTCGGGCGTCAGCCGGGTCACCAACTCAAAGCCAGGCGAGGCGGCGGTGCCGGAGCGGGCCGCGGCGGCGCCGGTGGCGCCCGGGTCCGAAGCGTCGCGCCGAGTTGAATGGTCGCGCGCAGGCTTGCACCACCACCAAACCGCGACGCACGCGACCAGCAACAAACCCACCAGCAATCGAATTCGCGCTTTCATAAACAACTCACGGATGCGCGGTGGCCCGGCCTGGGCGCGCCAGCAGCGCTGGCCGCGCGCCGGGGAACACGGCGGCCCCGAGCCGGCCCGGCCGCGGTTAAGCGGCGACCGGCGACCGCGCGCGCGCGCGAGGCATCCCGGACCGCGCTACTCGGGAGGCACTTCATAGTAGCTTTCGACCACCGCGTGCAGGTTGGTGAGCCCGCCCTCGATGCGGATCACGCTCTTGGTGGCAAATTCCGCCCGCACCTGGTAATTGGTGCAGAGCTTGTAGAACGGTCCGCTCGAGAGGTAGAGCGAGCCGGGCGCTTCTTTGAGCGTCTGTCCGAAGGAATAGACCACGTAGCGCGGCTCGTCACTGCGGACCAGGGAGAGGATCTGCTGTGGGATGCGCTCGAGCACGAAGTCGTTGACCAGGTTGTTGGTGTTGACGAATGGCGAGGCCAGCGTCAACTCGGGCGTGGCCAGCAGGCGGCCCGCATGCGCGAACACGCCGTAGGGCTCGAAACTGCGAGTGCGGTTGATGCCCTGGACAATCGTTCGCAATTCCTGGTTGAGGCGCCAGAACCGGTTGTTGTTGTCCCCGGCCGCGGGCTGGATGAGCACCTCGCGATACTCACCGACGGCATTGGTGCGGGCGTTGGCGATGGGGGTGAGGTTCGTGATGACCGGCACGCCGCTGAGCACCGCCGACCAGGCAGGCAGGTTGGTCTGGTTCACGGAGAGCAGCCCGCGCGCGGCGTTGTCATTCGGGGCGACCGTGAACACGTCCATCAGACGCCAATCGTTGGTGGGGTGGGTGCCGAGGCTGCCAGCCCACTCGAGCCAGAAGTTGGTCTCGATGACGCCGGACTTGAGATAGACGGTCTGCCAGGGGGTGCCGCGGTGCACGCGCCCGATCCAGCCGATGTTCGGGTACTTGTTGGTGGGGAAATCCCAATCGTCCGAGCGCCGGACCAGCGGGTCCTTGACGCGGGGATCGCGCGCGAGCCGGTCGGTGGCCTGGTTGGGATTGCCGCCCCAGGGCCGGTAGCGCTCGTTGAGGAAGCCGAGGTTCGAATTGGTCAGCTCGATCTGCGGCGGCACCGCGAACCGGACGGCGTTGGTGCGGTTGGGATCGTTGGGCGGATTGAACGGGTCGAGCAGGTCGCCCATGGTGTAGTGAACGAGCGGATCGTTCACCTGCCAGGAGAGGTCCTGGTAGAGCTTGCGCGTCGGGGTGTAAGGGGCCTGGTAAGCGAGCCGGTCGCGCCGCGCGCGCAGGTTCCCTTGCAGTTGATTGCGTTGCGCGTCGGTGTTGTACACCAGCGGAGTGAGGCCGACGAACTCGCGGAACATGTCGATGGCCTTGGTCTTGTCCAGGCCATCGACCGGGAGCCGGCTGTAGCTGGTCCACTGTTGTTCACTGATCGATTCGTTGCCCAGGGAGATGTTGACCTGGTTGAGCACCCCGATCGTGGGCGAGGTCAGCGTGTTGGCAAGGCGGTTGGTGAGCCAGACGTTGGCCGGCTCGGGCTCGGCCAGCGTGCCGACCGAGACCTGGGCGGCGCCCGCGACCTCGCGCGTGATGTCCAGGCTGGCCGTCATGTTGACCAGGCTCACGTAGTCGAGGATGCGGTTGGCGCCCTCGTCCACCAGCGCGTACCAGAAGCGATTCGTCATCTCGAGGCGCCAGCCCGGCGCGTAATAACCCTGGTTGCGCTCGAACACGTCGTTGGTGGTGGCACGGCGGAACGATCGCGTGTTGGGATGCCAAACCGACTCGGGCAGGAACAACACGTTCGTATAGACGGGCAGGATGAACCGATTCGACGTCCAGGTGGTGATCACCCCGTTGGTCTGATAGCGCACCGGCGGCGGCGCCAGCAATATGAAGCCCGCCTGGCCCACATTCGTGCCGGGCGCGACCAACCGCTGCATGAACTCGCCGTTTACGCGCGCGCGCACCTGCCGCTTGAACTCTGTGTTGTAGGAATTCCACAGTTCGATCCCAAACTGGTTCGAGACCGAGAGCAGGTACATCTGGTTGGTCATCCAGTCACCGGCCGGCGAGGTCTCGGACGGCTTGCGCACCTCGAGCTTGCGCGTCATCTGGGCGACGTTCTTGAGGGCGAATTCGTTGAAATTGGGCAGCCCGCGCTTGGCGCCAATGATGTACGGCACGCCATACACGTTCTCGTTGGGGTTGGCGCGCAACTGGTCGCGATCGCGGGCGTCGTTCAGGTCCCGGAAGGGCAGCGCCAGGACGGTGCTGGCGTTGTTGGTGACCTCGGTGAAGCCGATGAGGAACACGTTCGAGCCTTCGACGCCGAAGCGGGGCCGGAACACCGTTGGCATCGCGTAGAGGTTGGTCCCGCCCGGGAACACCACGCGATTGGTCGAGGCGTCATACAGGTTCACGGCCAGTTGCAGCAACCGATGAATCGTCGGGGTGTACTCCGTGTTCGAGTACGAAGCGCCATACACCAGGATGTTCGTGATCGAGAAATTCGGACGCACGTACGTGTCGCCGATCGAGTAAAACGGCCGATTGAAGGCGTCGTAGTTGGTCACCCGGTTCGCGAGGAGCAGGGCCTGGGCCGCGTTGGTGAAGAAACGCAACGGCAGCCACGGCTCGAGGTTCGTCGCGTTGAGCGGCGGCAGGTTGTCGTAGTTCAGGTTCAACTTGCCCTCGTTCGCCGGGAACGAGTCGGTGCCCAATTGGCTCAAGAGCCGGTAGAAGCTGTAGCGGTCGGTGGTGCTGTTGAAGCGGCCCGCCCGGTTCATCTGCAACGCGTAGCGCGGCTGGACCTTGTTGGTGTCCCAGAAATCGTTGATCGTGTAGTAGCCGCGCGGGTTGTCGCTGCCGGCCCAGGGCTGATCGGTCGGGTCGGCATCATCCGCTGGCCGCGACGGCAGCCAGCGCAGCCCGGGCCGCTGGAACAGCGGGCCGTCGGCGTACTCGTCGATCCCATCGGTGCGCAACACGCCGCTGCGGTCCCGCGCCCCCGCCCAGGGCGGCGAGTAGAACCATCGGTTGGCGGGTGGCAGTTGCTCGTAGTCGCCGGCGTAGCGATAGCTCAGGAAACCGAGTGCGTCCGAGAAGGCCACGGAGGCCTGCTGCGGCTGGGGAATGGGGAAGTTGGTATAGGCGTAGGTGCTCCACATGTTCGTGTGGAAGTCGCGCAGGAAAGCCGCCAGGTTCAGTTCCCACGAGCCCACGCCTTCGTTGCGCCAGAAGCCAATGCTCTTCATGCCGGCGTCGCGCATGCCGAGGCGCGCGTTGTTGTGCATGAAGTTGATGTCCAGGCTCTTGCCCAGCGGCAGCACCAGGTAGGCATAGCGGCCGATGAAACGGTTGGTCCCCGAGTGCCGCTCGTTCGGGTGCTGCAACACGCCAATCCACTCGGGGTCCCCCACCAGCAGGTTGCTCATCACGTTGACGGCGCGCGCCGTTTCGCGGCCCGACAGGTCGAAGAACCAGTTGCGCCCGCTCATCAGCGGCAACAGGCCGTTGGTGTCGTACCTCGCGTTGCGGTTCAGGTCCAGGAAGTACCGGAACTGGATCGGGCTGCCGCGAAACCGCGGCGGCACGAAGACCGGCGCGCGCGCGTCGTAGTGGAGGTTCGTCAGCATCTTGAGGTACACCACCGTGGGCCGCTGCCGCTGCGGGTCCATGAAGTACTCGTAGTTGACGTTGGTGGACTCCGAGTCCGCGTCGCGCGGCCGGGGCGGGTTGGCATTGAACCCGGCGCGATTGATCAGGTTCGTCGAGACCCAAAGGCCGTTGGTGGTGAGGAGATTGGTCTGGGACACCATGCTCGAGACGATCTGCGCCTGCGCGCGCGCCAGCGCCGCGTCCGTCATCTGGCGCGCCTGCCCTTGATCCTCCGTGACGGTGACCGCGGCGCGTTCGCGGCGGCTGATCGCGAGGAAGGTGATGGCCATGAACGTCACCACCGCCAGCATCACCAGCGTGATGACCAGGGCCACACCGCGCCGCGCGCCGGGGGTGGCGCGGCGGGCCGGGAAACCCGGCCGCCGGACGCAGACTGCTTGAAGTTCCGCGTTCATGGCACAGCAGTACGGATGGGCGGGCTCTGCCGGATCGGCACGCGCTCGCGGAACAAGTGGACCTGCCCCGCGTGCCGCCCGAGGAACCCGCTGATCAGGTTGGTCGGTATCGCCTGCATCTGGTTGATCGTGTTCGGCTCGAGCACCCCCAACTCGACCTCGACGTACGCCGGCAGCAGGTTGCTCACAAACGCCGAGCGGGTCTCGGTCCCGACAAATGGATCGCGCCGAAGGAACAGATTGGTGCCCAGATAAACATTCGTGTAGCGGAACAGGTTCGTGTAACGGGGCGCGGTCTGCCATTCCATCGGGAAACCCTCCTGATCATAGGTGCGCAGCCGGAAGTGAATGACACCGTCGGCCAGCGGCACAAAGTCCGCCGCGGGCCGGGCGAGGACGAGATCGACGAGGTTGGTGGTCCTGTTCGGGCCAACCACCACGGCGTTGGACCATCCCAGTGCCGCCTTGGGCAGGTTGGTGTAGAACCGGGCGAGTGTGCCCACGCCGTTGGTGGCAGAGATCACGCGGTAGGCGGTCGCCACGATGTCGGCGTTCACGCGCGACAGGAAATAGACCTCGGCCAGAACGTTCGTACGCAGCCCATTGGTCACAACGAGGCTTTGGAGGACAGGTGGATAGCCACTCAAGGCCACCAGCAGGTTGGTCCCGCCCGCCAGGCGGCTGGGGCTCATCAGCGCCAAATCCCGCGTCACCAACTCGATGGCCGCCCGGCCCCCCTCGAGCGTGTCCACTTGCGCCACATTCGATCGCAGGGCCTTCTGGGTGTAATGGAACATCCCGTACAGGGCGAAAATGATCACGCCCATCAGGCCCACCGCCAGCATGATCTCGACCAGGGAAAACGCGGCTCGAGAGCGCCGCCGCCGCGCCCCGGCACGACATGGGTGATGCGCCGGGTTCATCGGATGCGCGGTGGGATGAACGTCGCCGGCTGGAAATGGAACAGTTCCAACCGCGAGGCATAGCCTGTGGGCGACATGGTATGGAGCCGGCCGCTGACCATGCCGGCGAAGGTCTTTTGGTTGCGGCCCACGCGGTTGGTGGTGCGCTCGTAACTCACGGGCCACTGGAGCGTCAGCCGCACGTCATAAAGGCTCGATTCGAGCATCGCCTCCTGCCGCCGCAAAGCGATGCGATTGGTCAGCTCGAGCCTCGAGACGCCATTGGTCAGCAGCAACGGCGGGGGCAGCACCTCCGCCGGTTGGACCTCCGAGAGCAGCCGGTAGTTGAACGCCACCTCGCGCAAGGGCGCGCTGATGGTCTTCTTGGTGTCCGGGTCCCACATCGCCACGAACTTGTTGGTCGAATTCTGGGGCTTGTCCTTGGCGTTGCCGCTCAGGGCGCGCACGAAAGCCGTCACATAGCGAATCTCGGGCAGGTCATCCTTGTTGATGCCGAACTTCGGCGTCGTGAGGAGCCCGACGATGTCGCTGCCACTGCGGAACGTGTTGGTGACGCCCACTTTCTTGCCATCGCCGTAAATGAAATCCTGGAAATTGGTGCTGACACCCACCACGCGGGTAATGCGGATGGACTCGACGTAGTTGGTCAGCTCATCCATGCCCCAGGAGCCGCTCCGCACCGTCTCGAGCCAGAACTCGCCGTCATGGTTGACAATCGTGCCCTCGAGGTTGTCGCGTTGGACACGCACCCCGGTGGGCAGCACGCCGATGATCGCGGCCAGCGCAAAGGCCACGATCGCGATGCAGATGGCGATCTCGACCATGGTGAATGCCGCCTCGCCGCGCCCAGTCCGCGCGCGGGAGAGCCCCCCGCCCAGCGGGCTCGAGCCGGATGATCGGACGCGCTTCATCGTCAGTCCCTCAGTTGCATGCCTCGTTCCACGCGCGCGCGCCCCGTGGTGTATTCGACGACGATGTCGGTGTTGGTGCGCGCGGTGACGATCACGTCCGGCGGCAGCCGCAAATCGAAATAGGCGCTGTTGGTCACCTGCCGGGCGATAAAGATGCTCCCGCGCATCAGCCGGATCGCCTGGCGTCGGCGGCTGAACCGCCGGTCGTTGTCCATGCCATCCACCGAGATCTGGCCGTGCGAGTCGAATCCGATGTACGGCAGCCGCAAGGGCGCGGACTCGGCGGCGGGGAACGGGAACGAAGCGTGCGGGAACGGTCGCGCATAGATATCCCTGGTGTCGCGCCACTTGGTCCGCAGCTCTTCGCTGGTGAACATGTCGTTGAACTTGTTCGTGTCGAAGAAGACCCCTTCGGGCAGAACCCGCCAGTCGGTCAGGTAACGCGGGATGCTCGCCCCGGGCTGATCCCCGACACCGCGGCGGGTCATCAAGGCGTAGCCGGTGTATTGCGCGGGAACCAGGTTGCTCATGATCGAGAGGTCCCGCGGCTGCAGGTAGTCCGACTCACGCCGCACCGTGTCGAAATGCCCGCGCATCCACGGCGGCACGAAGACCATATAGACGGTCCGCCGTTGCGAGACGGCCAATTGCCGCGCCAGGGCGAGGTCGTCCATGACCTGGCGGTGGGCCGCGACGAGCGTGTTGGCCTGGTTCAGCCCGCGGAGGGCCGGCACGGTCACCGCCGCCAGGATTCCCATGATGCCGATGACCACCAGCAATTCCGCCAGTGTGAAGGCGACGCCCCCCACCCGCCGGCAGCGGGACCGCGCGCCACCCGGCCAGGCCACCCTGCCGGCCGGCGCCGATTGGAACATGCGCCCTCGAGTTCGCATCGGATTACTTCCAGGAGAGAACGTTGTCCTTGTTCACGCCGGTGTTCGCGTTGGCCGACGCGTCGGCCAGGCCGTCCGGACCCAGCGACCAGACCATCACGGTGCTATTCAGGGCAAACCAGTCCTCGCCCGGCGCATTGGGGTTGTCGTCGGACTTGGATAGCATCAGGCCGTTGAGCCCGACATTGGCGGCACTCCGGGAGGCCGAGGCGAGGCGGTAGAATCCGTCATGGCACTTATTATCAAAGTTCATGTCCATCGTGATGATGTAAGGGTTCCCCCAGGGATCGCGATACACACCGTCCAGCCCGATCCCGGGAGAACGGATGTCGCCCACGGTCTTGATCTCGATGAATTTGATCCGCTGCGGGTTCAAGGCGTGGCCCATGTTGATGGTGGGGCTCTTGTTGCCGAACGTGTCGAGGTCCATAAGGATGGCGATGAGTTCGGAGTTATTGCGCCGCAAGGCGGGCGCCGTGCCCTTGTTGCCGACGGCGGGGAGGTTCGCTCCTTTCTTGTTCACCAGGGTGTTGCCGCCGGCATCCCCAGCATAGGTGCCGAAGGTGTAATCCGGGTTATCCGTTCCGAGGGCATCGCGCGCCGGCTTGCTGGTGGGGAACCGGCCGTAGGTCGCGTTGTATTGGTTGATGGCGCCGATGATCTGGTTCATCTCGACCTTGGCCTTGGCGATGTAGGCCTTTTCCTTGGCGCGCGTGACGGCCGGGACGATCATCCCGGCGAGCACGCCGATGATCGCAATGACGGTGAGCAGCTCGATGAGCGTGAAAGCCGGCAGCGACTTTTCTCGACGAGAGGGTTGGGTCTTCATGTTCATGGATTGGTTCGATCGCACGGAGACGGTTGCGAGTGCGCGCCCAGGGTCGAGTTGGCTGAGAACTCGACGACCGCCGCCGCCGCCGCGGCGGCCAGCGAGCCACGCCCCCGCCAGCAGCGCGCGGGACGCGCGATCCGCGCCCGCCACGGCCGCACCGGGCGCCAGCGCACCCGCAAGGGGCGGCAGGATGTTTGGGCCAGGCGTGAGGCCATAGGTGTGCGGCTAGAAATTCCCAACCACCCGGGACGGATCGCGCTCGAGCTTGTACTTATCGCCTTTGAGCGGCACCTGGACCCACAGATCGAATGAGCCCTGGTTGTTGGTGGGGTTGGTGGACACATAACGCCACGGATTGAGCCCGCTGAACTTGGGATCGCTGCGTTCGGGTTCAGCGAACCCAGGGTTGCGCTCGCTGGACTTCCAGCCGACCGAAGCCACCAGCAGGCGGATCAACGCCCCACGGTAGGTGACGTCCTTGAACTGGCTGGACTTGATCTCGGGTATGAAGTTCCGTGCCCGCGAAGGAGGCTCCGCCGAGTTGAGGATGCCGCCCGTATTGAACGTGCGAGTCAGCGTGCTGCTGGCGATCCACTCCGTGCCCCCGAATGGACGGTTCGACGCGCCCCGCCCGATCGTCTCGACGCCCACCAACTCGTAGTAGAGCTGGTTGATCGAGGGATAAGCGTTCTTCACCCCGCCAGGGCCGGCGAGGTCGTTCGTGGTGTTATCGGGCGGATAGATGTTATAGACACCCTTGTAGCTGTCGATGGCGGTGACCAGTTGATGCAACTCGCCCTTGAGCCGGGCGTCGTCGCGCTTGCGCTTGGCCGCCCCCGCCATCCCGGCTCCGATCCCCATCAGAATGCCGATGATCGAGATCACCGTGAGCAATTCGATCAGCGTGAACGCCCCGCTCGCCGGCTCGAGCGGCCCGCCGGGCAGCCGCCCGCCCTCCGCTTCCGCATGCTGAAAGTGCATTAGTTTCATCTGTTCCATCGGCGGTTTCCAGGCAGGCAGCGGCTCAACGCTCCCGCATTTCCTGTTCCATCCGCTCGCTTAACCATTGTTTGATCATGCTCTGGTAATTCAGGTACCGCGACCGCGCCAACCGCTTGATCTTGCCCAGCATCCGCGGGTCGATCCGCAGCGTGATGGTCGCCGAATCGGTCACTTCCGCGCCCGCGGCAACCGCCGATTCGATCAACCGGAGGTCGATCCGCACATCGGACCACCAGTTGGCCTCGGCCACTTCACTGTCGAAGAGCGGAACTTCTTCCCAATTCGTCAGCAAGTTCATAACTGGCTTCAAAGTGTCTGCATTTACCGCGCCAACATTTGGCTTAATTTCCGCTGATAGAAGAACTCTTCCTCGGGCGTGAAATGCCGGGCGAACAGCACCCGAACGAGTTTCCCGTTCGTCCGGTAGAGGCTGAACACGCCCAACCCGGTGGCCGACTTGCCCAGGTTGAAAAACCGGGCCTGCACCGAGAATCGCGGCGAGTCTGGCAACAACCGGACCGCGAAGGGGTCCTCGAAGGATTCTTCGATGTCTCGCGGAGTCAAAGAACTGTCACACTCGAATGGCGCGTTGTTCCAGTCAAACTCCATAGCTGGCTGACCTGTAAATCAAACGCCCATGCAATGTGTTTACGTTGTATTTACAACGCGGCGCGCCCACTGTCAACTGAAAATGTGAAAAAAAGTTCATCTTTTCCGCGCCCGGACCTTCTCGACCCTACTAGGCCCTTGGAATAATAAGCCCCCTCCAGGCCGGAGCGAGCCCTCTCTCGGCACCTGTCCAGCCCTGCAATCGAAGGTGAGCTGGCAAGCTTGGGCTGTGTTCGGCGGTCTGAGGCAGGTCGCCGGGTCATTTCGATTGGCATCGTTGCAAGCCATTTGTTACCAATATGTTAGAAGACAGTTCCCGCTTTTGATCCAGCGCGCCGGCCAGATTCGGGCCGTGCCCGCCAAAACCGATCGGCCACCGGGCCTGGAAGCCCGGTGGCCGAAGGCGCAATCGATTCCAGGCAGGTTAGTCTGCCGCCGCCCCACGGCCACCCGAATCGTCGGAGCCGCCGAGGGTATTGATCAGGTCGATCAATGGCAGGAACAGGGCGATGACGATGCTCCCGACGATGACGGCCAGGAAGACGATCATGATCGGTTCGAGCAACGAGGTCATGGCCGCCACGGCGTTGTCCACCTCATCCTCGTAGGTATCAGCGATCTTCATCAACATCTCGGGGAGCGCGCCGGTTTGTTCGCCGACGTCCACCATGCTGATGACCATGGGTGGGAAGACATTCGAGGCGTCGAGGGGCGCGGTGATGGTCTCGCCCTCCTTGACGCTTTCGTGGACCTTGCTGACGGCCTCGCCCACGATCACATTACCAGCCGTTTCCTTCACGATGGTGAGGGCCTGAAGGATCGGCACGCCGCTGCTGACCAGGGTGCCCAGCGTGCGGGTGAAGCGGGCGATGGCGACCTTGGTGATGACGGGGCCGAGCACGGGCATGTTGAGTTTGAAACGGTCGAAAAGCCTGCGTCCGAGCTTGGTTTTGACGATCAGCCGCAAGACGATGAAGAAGGCGACGACGCAACCAAGGCTGACGAGGAAGTTCTGGGCGATCAGCTTGCTGAGGTTCAGCACGACCTGCGTGAAGGCTGGCAGCGGGCGGCCTTCCAACATGTCCTTGAAAATCTGCTCGAACTTGGGAACGACGTACACCATGAGCACGCCGAGGATGACGGTGGCGACCGTCATGACCGCGACCGGGTAGAACATGGCGGCGACAACTTTGCCCTTGATTTTCTGGGCCTTTTCCATGAACTCGGCGAGGCGGTTGAGCACGACTTCGAGCACGCCGCCCAACTCGCCGGCTTTGACCATGTTGATGTAGAGGCGGTTGAAAATCTTGGGGTGTTGGGCGAGCGCTTCCGAGAAGGTGCTGCCACCTTCGACCGAGGTGCCCATCTCGCCAATGACGCGTTTGAGGGTTGGGTTGCGTTCCTGGCGTTCCAGCACGCGCAACCCGCGCAGCAGGGGCAGACCCGCATCCACGAGGGTGGCCAATTGGCGCGTGAAGGTGGTCATGATCTTCGGCTTCACCTTGCCACCCAGGAAGGGGATCTTGATGTTGAGGGTCATCCCCTTGCCCTTCTTGGCCGCGGGGGCGGGCGTCTTGGCCTTCTTGTCAGGCTTCTCCTTGACCTTGTCGGCCTCGACGACCTTGGTGGGGAAAAAGCCCATTTCCTTGAGCCGGCCAATGGCCTCGTTCTGGTTGCCCACCTCGAGGGTGCCCTTGGTTTCCTTGCCACGGGAGTCCATGGCCACGTAGTTGAATTTAGGCATAAGGGGCCTTTAGTTCAGGTGTACTTGAGAATCTCTTCGATCGTGCTTTCCCCGTCGAAAATGCCGCGCAAGCCGTCTTCGCGCAGCGTGACCATGCCCTGCTCGACGGCCTTCTGGCGCACGACGACGGTCGGCGCGCGCTCGTTGATGAGCAGGCGGATGGGCTCGGTGATGGGCAACAACTCGAAGATGCCTTTGCGGCCGCGGTAGCCGGTGTCGTTGCAGTCCTTGCAGCCGCGCCCGTAATAGAAGACCTTGTCGCCGACGTCATGCGGGGAAAGGTTGAGCTGGCCCAGTTGGGATTCGGTCGGCTCGAAGGGAGTGCGGCAGCGCTTGCAGATGGTGCGGACGAGCCGCTGGGCGAGCACGGCCATGAGGGTCGAGGAGATGAGGAACGGCTCGACGCCCATGTCGATCATACGCGTGACGGCGCCGGGCGCGTCGTTCGTGTGGAGGGTGCTGAGCACGAGGTGGCCGGTGAGCGAGGCCTGGATGGCGACCTGCGAAGTTTCCAGGTCGCGCATCTCCCCCAGCATGATGATGTCCGGGTCCTGCCGCAGGAACGAGCGCAGCGCCCGCGCGAAGGTCATCCCGACGCCCTCGTTGACGGGGACCTGCATGATGCCCTCGATGTCGTATTCGACGGGGTCTTCGACCGTGAGGAGCTTCGAGTCGATGGCATTGACGCGGCGGAGGCAGGAGTAAAGGGTGGTGGTCTTGCCGCAGCCAGTGGGGCCGGTGACGACGAAGATGCCGTTGGGCTGCAGAATGATGTTCGTCACGTAATCATAGACGAACTTGGGCAGGCCAAGGGTCTCGACCTCGAGCTGCATCGCCGAGCGGTCGAGCACGCGCAGCACCACCGATTCGCCGAACTGCGTCGGCAGGGTCGAGACGCGCAAGTCCACCGAGCGTCCGGCCAGGTTGATGGCGATGCGCCCGTCCTGCGGGAGGCGGCGTTCGGCGATGTCCAGGTTGGCCATGACCTTGAGGCGGGAGGTGACGGGCAAGGCCAGGTGCTTGGGGGGGGGGGACATCTCGTAGAGCGCGCCGTCCACGCGATAACGAATCTTGAACTCGTCCTCGAAGGGCTCGAAGTGAATGTCGCTGGCGCGGTCCTGCACCGCCTGGAAGAGCACCAGGTTCACGAACTTGATGATCGGGGCTTCGTTGGCGAGGTTGCCCACGTCGATGTCGCCGGTCATGACCTCGGCGACTTCCTTGGCGATGTCCTCGTCGGCGCCGAGTTGTTTGAGCAGGTCGCCGACGCTGTCGGTGTCCTGGGGGTAGAATTTCTGGACGAGCTTCTCGATCTGCGCTGGATCGGCCACGACAAGCTGGACCTCCTTGCCCAGGGTGTAGCCCAGTTCGTCCACGATCTGCGGGTTGAGCGGATCGGCCAGGGCCACGCGGACGGAGGAGCCGGTGAGGGCGACCGGGAGGCAGAGGTACATGCGGGCCGTGCCCGCCGGCACGGACTCGATGACCTCCGGGGTGAGGTCGCCCTCGCTGATGGTGACGACCTCGGTGCCGAGATGATCGGCGATGATCTGGAGCTGGGATTCCTGGTCGATGAGGCCGTAATCGAGGAGGATTTGCGAGACCGGCCGGCCGCTGCGCGTGCTCTCCGCCAGGACCTCCTCGGTCTGCATGTCGTCGATCATGCCGCGTTCACGCAGCAGGGTCAGGAGTGGATGCGAACTGGCGTCGGCCATAGATTAACCTTTGCCCTGGATTTCCGCGAGCGTGCGCCCCGCCTCGAGTTCCTGGAGTTTCTGCAGGATCGTGGTGGGGTCCTGGGCTTTGGTGATGACCTCTTCCTGCGAGATCATGCCCATCTGGTATTTCTCCAGCAGGAAGCTGTCGAGGGTGACCATGCCGTACTTGGCGCCGGTCTGGATGTCGGAGTTGATGCGGAAGGTCTTGTTATCGCGGATGAGCGCGCTGATCGAGGGCGTGTTGATCATGATCTCGAACACGGCCACGCGGCCCGGCTTGTCGCACCGGGGCAGCAGCAACTGGGAGACCACCGCCTGGAGCACGGTCGAGAGCTGGATGCGGATTTGCTCCTGCTGGGTGGTGGGAAAGGCATTGACGATACGATCGATGGTCTTGGCGGCGCCGGTGGTGTGGAGGGTGCCGAACACCAAGTGCCCCGTTTCGGCGGCCGTGATGGCGGCGTCCATCGTCTCCAAATCGCGCAACTCACCCACCAGGATCACGTCCGGGTCCTGCCGCAGCGCGCGGCGCAGGGCCTCGGCGAAGTTGGGCACGTCCACGTTGACCTCGCGCTGGGTGACCACGGCCTTCTTGTGCTTGTGGTAGTACTCGATCGGGTCCTCGATGGTGATGATGTGGGCGTCGTCACGCTCGATGTTGATGATGTTGATCATCGAGGCGAGTGTGGTGGTCTTGCCCGAGCCGGTGGGGCCGGTCACCAGCACCAGACCGCGCGGCTTGTAGAGCAACTCCCGCACCGACGGCGGCAGGCCGATGTCCTCCAGCGAGAGCAGTTTCGTCGGGATTTGCCGGGCGACGACGCCGAAATTGCCCTTCTCCTTGAAAATGCTGACGCGGAACCGCGCCAACTCGCCAAACGCGAAGCCGAAGTCGGCGCCGCCGCGCTCGCGCACGTGTTGGATGTTCTCCTCGGAGGTGATGGTGCGCATGAGCTCCTCGGTGTCCTCCGATTTGAGGGGCGGACCCTCGACCTTGTGGAGCACGCCGTGGAGGCGGATGACGGGTGGAACACCCACCCGGATGTGCAGGTCGGCGGCGCCCTCCTGGACCACCAACTGCAATAAGTCCGACATCGAGTAAGACATAGGAGCGACAGGCTAGGCCGGCCGCGGCCGGGCCGGGCCGCGGGCGAGGCATTCGGGGCGGGTGAACACAGGCATGCGCGATGGACTCCCGGGCGTGGCCCTCAGCCGACGTCCATCACCGTGGCGCGGATGACCTCGTCCGGCGAGGTCAGGCCGGCGAGCACTTTGCGGGTGCCGTCTTCGCGCAGCGTGCGCATGCCAATCTCGCGCGCCCGGTTGCGCAGCACGGTGGCGGAGACCTTGTCGTAGATCAGCTTGCGCACCTCGTCGTCGATGACGAAGACCTCGAAGATGCCGAAGCGTCCGCGGTAGCCGGTCTTGTTGCATTCACTGCAGCCGCGGCCCTTCTTGAAGCTGGCGGTGGCGAGGTTGGCCGGATCGATGTTGAGCGCGCGGAGTTCGGACTCGGGCGGCGTCCACTGGGCACCGCAGCGTTTGCAGACGCGGCGCACGAGCCGCTGGGCCATCAGGCAACGAGTCGAGGACGCCACCAGGAAGGGCTTGACGCCGATGTCGATCAACCGCGTCACCGCGCTGGGCGCGTCGTTGGTGTGCAGGGTCGAGAACACCAAGTGGCCGGTCAGCGAGGCATTGATGGCGATGGTGGCGGTCTCGAGGTCGCGGATTTCCCCCAGCATGATCACGTTGGGGGCCTGGCGCAGCATCGAGCGCAGCGCGTTGGCGAACGTTAGACCCACCGTCTCGTTGACCTGCACCTGGTTGATGCCCGAGAGCTGGTACTCGACCGGGTCCTCGACGGTGATGATCTTACGGTCGGGCCGGTTGATGTAGCTGAGCACCGCGTAGAGCGTGGTCGTCTTGCCCGAGCCGGTGGGCCCGGTGATGAGCAGGATGCCGTCGGGCAGCCCGATCATCCGCTCGAAGACCTGCTGGTCATCGGAGAAAAAGCCCAACTCCGCCAAGCCCAGCTTGAGGCCTTCCTTGTCCAGGATACGCATGACGATGCTCTCGCCATGGGTCGTGGGGAGGCAGGAAACGCGCAGGTCGATCGTCTTGCCGCCCACCGCGGCCTGGATGCGGCCGTCCTGGGGGATGCGCCGCTCGGCGATGGACATGTTCGATTGGATTTTGAGGCGGCTGATGATCGAGGGCTGCAGGCGTTTGGCCGGGCTCTTCATCTCGTGCAGCACGCCGTCGATGCGATACCGGATGCGGAACCGTTTGGCCAGCGGCTCGAGGTGAATGTCCGAGGCGCGCATCTTGAAGGCCTCGACGATCATCGAGTTGACGAGCTTGATGATCGGGGCGTCGGCCTCGACCACCGAGCCGTCTTCGAAATTCATGCCGCCGACCTCGCCGATCTCGACCTCGCCCTCGGTGATGTCCTGGATCATCTTGCTCACCGAGTCGTCCTTGACCCCGTAATACTTCGAGATGGCCGCCTCGATGTCCTCCGGGCTGGCGACCGCCGCCGTAATCTCCATGTTCAGCGAATGCTGCAATCCGTCGATCGTCTCGAGGTCGGAAGGGTCGGCCATCGCCACCGTGACGCTGTTGCCCTCCCGGCGGACCGGCACCACGTTGTAGCGCTTGGCCACGTGGCGCGGCACGGCCTGGATCACCTCGTCCCCAAGTCGCAACTCGGCCAGATTCACGAACTCCGAACCGAAATGCGTGGCCTTGGCCTGCGCCACCACCGCCGGGGACAGAATCTGCTTGGCCAGGAGCGTGTCCACCACGCCTTCGCCGCTCGCGTCGGCGTCCTGCCGAATGGGGACCAACTGCTCGTTGGTCACGTAGCCCATTTCGATCAGGCTATCTAGCAGATAATCGTCTCTGGCGGCCAAAGTTGCCTTTCCCCCGGCATGGGGCGTTACACAATCCGGCGATAATCAAACCATTCAAGACACAGCACCACAGGCGCTGACGCGCGGCAGGCGGCGAAGCCAGCCCGCGGCATTCCGCCAGCGCGTTGACGAGCGGGAGCTTGCCCGCAGCGTAACGGCCAGCCGCCGCTTGTCAAACACGGACCTCAGCCTAGGCCAGAAACTTTCGGCGTTGAAAGCTTTTTCCACGCCGGAAGGGCGCCTGCGACCCCGCGGAGCGAGGTCCACCGCCGCGCGCCCGAACCCACAGGGCCGAGCGGCGTCTTCCGATTAGACCGGGCAAGCCGCAAACCGTTTGCCTGCGGCCTCTTTGCCAGCAAACCCCATGCCGAAAGCGGCCCAGAACGATCTTGAAAATTCCTGTTGCTAATCTGGCGCGGAGGCGTAGGATCGCCCCGTGCTCACATCAGTTCCGTGTTGGAGCCGGCTTGACCGGCTCCTGCATGCCTTTTGGTCCGTCTTGCCGCGGGCCAAAAGGCAGGGCCGTTCAGGCCCCCCGCGACTGTCTCCCCTGAGGGCAGCTTGATGCGAGCACCCGCCCAACCTAACCATCCGCATGAACTCGGAACCGTCGGTTTCCTGCGCCGAGTGGGAAGCCCAGCGACTGCGCGCACAACGACTGGAGGCCATCCGCCGCCTGGCCGGCGGGATGGCCCATGACCTGAACAACATCCTCACGCCGATCTTGATGGCCTCGCAACTGCTGGCCGCCAAGGGACGCGAGGAAAGTGACCGGAAGTTGCTCGACATCATCACTGCCAGCGCCCATCGCGCGGCGGATGTCGTGCGCCAGGTGTTGACCTTCGCCCGGGGCATCCCGGGCGAACGAAAGCGTCTCTCCCCCGGCCCATTGCTGGATTCGGTGCGCCTGCTGACTTCGACCATGTTCACCAGCGCCATCGAGGTGCGAACGGCCATTCCTCCCAACCTGTGGCCCATCCAGGGGGATGCGAGCCAGTTGCACCAGATGCTTTTGAATCTCTGTCTCAACGCCCGCGACGCGATGCCGGAGGGCGGCCGGTTGAGCTTAAGCGCGGAGAATGTCGTGTTGCGTGAACCTCTCCCCAGCACGGATGTGGCGCTGGCGCCGGGTCATTATGTGAAACTCGAGGTGGCCGACACTGGTCCCGGAATTCCGCCCGAGATCGCGCAGAGCATCTTTGAGCCGTTCTTCACCACCAAACCCGTCGGCCAGGGCGACGGCTTGGGTTTGGCCAGCGCGCTGGGTGTAGCCAGAGCCCATGGCGGGGGTTTGCGCGCCCGAAACGGCGCCCCGGGCGGCGCCGTGTTCGAGGTCTATCTCCCGGTGGCCGAAACCCCGGTGGCCATTCCGCCTGCCCCTCCCAAGGCGAACCCCGGCCAACCCGCCCCAGGCAAGCAGGTTCTGGTGGTGGATGACGACGCCTTGGTGCGCGAGATCGCCAGGACCACCCTCGAGGTCGGCGGCTTCCACGTCATCACCGCCGAAAACGGCGAGCGCGGGCTCGAGGCCTTCGTCCAGAACCGCGGCAACCTCACGGCGATCCTCTCCGACACGATGATGCCGGGCATGGACGGCGTCGAGATGATCCGTGCCTTGCGGCAGATCGACAACGACGTGCCGGTGATCTCCGCCAGCGGGTTCTCGACCGAGGGCAAGCTTGCGGAGTTGAGGGCTCTGCGGGTGACCGCCTTCCTCCCCAAGCCGTTCACGCCGGACATGCTGCTCAAGACCATGGCGGAGGTTGTGCGGCTGCCGCGACCGGCCACCGCATAGCCTGCCGGCCTCCGCGCGCGGCTACCGCCTGGTCGCCGGCCAAACTTCGTCCGAACCAAACACCCCTTGGGGCGCGTGCCCGGCTTGGTCGAGCCCAGGTGTGGCCCCGACATCCCGCCAGAGTCGCCAGCCTTGGCTCGTTCGTTCGTAGCGGAGCAACGCGTCACCTGTCCGGTTCACACGGGAGGTCGTTAGCAGTTCCGGTCGCAAGTCCTCGAGGCGCTCCGGCCAATCACCGTGCCGGTCCTTGAACGCTCGAAGGGCCATGGTCAGCCGGCAGGATTCCAACCACAGCCGCCACCAGCGCAGGTCCATCTGCAGGTCTCCCGCCCGGGGCCAACTGGCGACACTGCGCCAGATGGCGGGGCGATCCAGGAACCGCCAACCGTTGGCTGGGCCTGACCAGCGGTCCCGCCAGGCCTGCTCCTCCGTCGATGTCCAGGCCTCTCCCTTGCGCAGACGCGCCGCCGTGTGGCTGAGGAACGCCGCCTGCATCCGCTCGATATCTCGAGGGCGGGCCGCGGCCTCCTCGAGCGCCTCGAGCAACCCCCGCATCGGCGCCGCCCAACGCCCGGTCCCAGCCGCCTCGCGCCGTCGCGGACCCGGACCGCCGAAGCCCCCCACGGCCCAACCGAGCCACGACCGGACCTCGCCCATGCCTTCGCGCAGAGCGACGGCAAAGCCGGCCCGCACCATTTTCCAGCGTAAATGGGCGCCGGCGGAAACCGATTCCAAGTGATGGGCCACTTCCTGTGCATAGAGGTGCTCGACCTCCGGCAGGGAAGCACTAACGCCGTCGAGTTCGGCGATGAGCGCCTGGGCCTGCTCGAACGGGATCGCGGGCGCTGCCAGAACCAGTCCACGCCAGGGGCGGCCCACCCAGTTATCCACGTGCGCCAGCCCGCGTTCATCGAACACATCCTGAAACCGACCGCTGCGCGCCACGAGGGCTTGCAGCCGCCAACCCGCCAGCACGTGTCGGATCGCTTCCGTCGTCGCGCCGCGGTCGGCACTGCCAGCCGCGCGCACGAGGCAGTAGTGCGCCAGCGCGTTGAAGCCCACGATTTCCTCGCCGGCCACCGGCTGGGGCCGCCGCAGATCGATGCTGCGCAGGGCGCCCTGCAAGCAATCTTCAAGCGGGCGGTGGCGCGCCAGCCAGCGCTCGAGGCCGCCCGACCAATCGGCCGGGCGATCCCAGCGCCACTGCTCGCCCGTGGGCGCCTCCAACCCCCAGGGTTCCTCGAGGAGATCGCGCAGGGTCCCGGTGGTTGCGTCGGAGCGATCGATGTGCGCCGACGCCGCGCGGCACCAGTACCAGAAGTTGCTCGTCCCCGGCGCGGAGGGCAGGCGGTCGGCTCTCAGCGCCAGCTCGCCGCCAGGCACAGGCTGAGGCAGCGATCGAAAACCATAGCGCCAACCGAAACCCACGATGGCGGCCCCCAGGATCACGACCGCGGCCAGGCCGGCCGCCACGCGGCGGGCAAGCCGCCAACCCCCGCGTCGAGATGTCACGGGCTGCGGGACCTGTCGCGTTTGCGCCTTGGCACTCATCACTCGCCGATCCGGCCCACAGCATAGCCCCCGCAGGCCAGATTACAACCTGCATCCCGTGGCCCCGCACGACCCGCTCCCGCCGCGAGCCCCTCGCGCGTTTAACAAGCTGGAACCTGCACGACGAACACAAACCAGGCGATGTCAGGAACCGGGCGCTCCCGGAAGCCGCCGGCCAAAGACCTTGGCCGCGCCGGCCCAGGCGAGGATCGCCAGACCGGCCGGTGTGCCCGTGATCGAGAGCGGCACCGCGGCCAGAACACCTAACAGGAAGGCCATGGCCAAAGCGCGCCCGCGCGAGTCATGGCGCAGGAACCGTTGCAGGAAATAGACCGGCACCGAAACCGAAATGAAGCTGAGGGGGATCGTCACGATCCAGTCGATGACCGCGAACTCGGCCAGGTTCCATAGGTTATCGACGACCACCAGGAGCACGGCCGAAAGCGGGTGGATGGGCGGCCCGGCCGGCTGGGCGACCGGGACCAACGGGATGGGCTCGGCGCGTGGCGCCCCGCCCGGCGGCGCTGGCGCGCCCGGCACATCGATGATCCGGGGGGGAAGGTCCATGCGACTACGAACGACCAGCAGCCAGTTGGGCCCTCCTAATAGACGCCTTCGACGATCTGTTTTTCCATGGCGCCGAACGGGCGCACTTCGGCCACGCCGTCCCATGGGTAGGGCGCGCGCGGTGGCCGGCGCAGGGCTTCATCACGTTCCAGGAATCGTGGCATGAAAAACTCGCGCGTCAAGGTGGTGAGTTCGACGCGGCCCCAGGCGCCGTAGTCCACCAGTTGCCCGGTGTTCTTCGGGTCCACGACCCGGAGCACGGCGCGTGGTTGCGGGGCGTAGTAGGTAATCGAGAATTGGTCCTCGGGGCGCAGCGGGACACTGGCCGCCAGGCCCATGAGCGTGTTCCCGTAGGTGGGGTAGAAGCCGATGCGCCCCTCGAGGACCTCTTCCACGATGAAGCGCACGTATTGGGGCGCCATGGTGGTGCCGCCACAGAACACGCCACGGATGCCGGCCTCGAAAAGGTTGATCTTCTCGGCCAGGGCCTCCAACAGCTTCGGCGTGGTGAACAGGCCGCTGACACGCCGATGCTTGAGGATCGTAACGGCCTGGTCCACGACGTGATCCATGTAGGCGCGGGCGGTGTCGAACTTCTTTTCAGCCAGGACCTTCTTGACCCAGCGGGGGTCGAGATCGATGAAATAACAGGAGCTGCCGCGAACGTTCGCGAGATGCTCGATGGCCAGCCGCAGCCGGCGCGGGCCGGTCGGTCCCATCATCAGCCAGTAATGATTGCGCGGAAAGTGTTCGTCCGCGAGCTTGCCGGAGAACTCGCTGTAATCGACCTTGTGATCGTCCCACCCGATGCGCTGTTTGGGCATGCCCGTGGTGCCGCCGGTCTCGAAGATGTTGAACGGCCGCCCCTGGCAGGCCCGCGGGACCCAGACGTCGGGCTGGAGGTCGCGCAGCCATTCATCCTGGAAGTGCGGGAACCGTTGCATGTCGGCGAAGGTCTGAATCTCCCGTCGCGGGTCCCAGCCGGCTTGACGGGCCCACTCGAGCCAGAACGGGCAGCCGGTTTCGGCCGAGAAGTGCCAGGCCAGCATCTCGCGCAGGTGCGTGTCGAGCTGTTCCCGGGCCTGTTGCACGGCCTCGGGTGTAATGGAGGAGCTGTCGCTCATGCGTTGGTTGGCGAGGGCCGAGACGCGCATCGGCCGCGAGGCCGAGCCGGGGCGGACCGCCCGGAGGCGCGCCTGGGCGCCCGGCCGTTACTTGCTTGGGTTGACTTCGATCCGAATGGGTTGATCGGGCAGGCGCTGCTGGCGGGCGGCGTCGTGGAAAACGTAGAGGTGCGTGTTCGAGGCCACATAGAGGGCGCCATTCGCCACCACCGGCGTCGAATAAACAGGCGCGTTGAGGTTCACCTCGCTCAGCACGGTCTTCTCCTTGCTCGCGGCCAGCACCACCAGGTCACCGTCCTCGTCGCCGACATAGATCTTGCCGTCGGCCACCAGCGTCGAGCTCCACATGTGCGCTTTCATGTCGTAGGTCCAGTAGAGCGCGCCGGTCTCGGCGTCGAGACAGTGCAGGTAGCCGGAGAAATCGCCCACGAAGAGCAGCCCCGTGTCGGGGTCGATCGAGACCGTCGAGATGCTGCGGTGGATTTTGTCATACGACCAGACCTTCGCGGTGGCGGTGACATCCCCGGTCTTGGTGGCGTCGATGCAGGTGAGATTGCCCACGCCCTCGCCGTGCTCGGGGTCCTGGCCAATGGCAACGTACACGCGGTTCTTGTAGAACACGGGCGTGGCGTTGATCTCGCTGGGGCCGCCCGGGTCCGGATACTTGATCGGCTTGCCGTCCTTGACCTTGTAAGCGGGCGGCACGCAGTCGTACCACCACGCCTTCTTGAGCACTTTGGTGTCGCCGTCCTTCACCGGGACTGGCTCGAAGGCGTAACAAATCCCGTCGCCGCCGCCGAAGAAGATCAACGGCTTGCCGTTGACCAGGCCGGCCGAGGGCGAGCTCCATTGCCCGTGGAAAATGTGCGGACCGATGTGCGCGTCATCCTCGCCCAGCAGTTCGCCGGTCTTCTTGTCCAGCGCGATGAAACTCGGCGAGAGCGGCGAGGGGATGTTCGAGTGGGTCCAATCCTGCCCATTGGACGTGCAGGTGTAGAGGATGCCGCCCAGGATCAGCACGGAACAATTCGAGGCGTTGTGCGGGAAGACGCCCAACTCGTCCATCATGTCGTAACGCCAGATGATGTCGGCGTCCTTCGGGCCGGGCTCGATCGGGGGCTTGCCTGTGTCCAGGACCATGTATTTGGCCTCGTCCTTGTAGGGTCCGTCGTTGCCGTTGGCCATGCCCTGGATGTCAAGGCATAACACCTCGCAGCGGCTGGTGACGAGGTACACCCGGTCGCCCTCGACGGTGGGCGAGGAGAGCAATCCCAATCCTTCCCAGTCATTGACCTTGCCCGACTTGAGCTTGGGCACGACCAGTTGCCAGAGCCACTCGCCCGTCTTCTCGTCAAAGCACATGAGAATGCTGCGGTCGCCCTGGTGTTTCGGATCGCGCGGGCTCTCATTGTTCGTCCCCACGAACACCCGGCCCTGAGCAACGGTTACGTTGCCGTAGCTCTGCGTGCCCAGCTTGGCCACCCACTTGACGTTCTTGGTCGTGGCCAGATCGACCTCCTCGGTGCCGCGCTTGAATTTGCCGGGGTCGAACCGGTCGGGCAGGCCCTTGGCCGGGGAATACATGTTGCGATGAACGGTCAGGCCGCCCCATTGCGGCCAATCCTGGGCCTGCAGACCAAGGCCGCAGCCCAGCAAGGCGCTGGCGGCAGAAACGGGAATTCTCATTTCGATAATAGTGATGTCGTAGGAAGCGTTCGAGCCGGGTGCGGCCTTAATTGGCTGTCACCCGGACGTTGTCGATGGACACGCGCATGTCCTGGGGGGAGAAACCGAAGAGCCCGGGCGAACCGCTCTCATGGGCGGTTCGGTGGGGCACCTCGAGGCTCCAGGCCGCCGGCTCCGGCTCGTCGCGCTTCCAGGCCTTGGCCCGCACCACGCCGGAACCATCCGGCGCCAGGTCCACCCGCGCCTTCAAGCAATACCAAACGCCCGCGCTCCAGCGGAAGTTGGGCGGCGCGTCTTTGTCAGGCACACGGAGCCGTTCGAGGTTCGAGTTGACCTCGAGCTTCTGCTCGTTGCCCTTGAGCACGACCAGGTAACGCTGGTTGATCACCCCCACGTCGGACATCTTGCGCGGTTTGCCTTCGCTGAACACGTCCGCCTGGATCGTGTAGTTGCGCATCTCGGGCTCGCCAATGAACACGAAAGCGCGTTGGAAAAACCGGTTGTCGATGGTCTTCGTCAGGGCCTTGGCGCCGTTGTTGTCCCGCACGTCGAACTTGAACCGCGCGCCAATCCACGACAGCGGCGGGTAAGCGAAGGGCGTGGGGGCTTCGACCGTGTTGGTCGTGACCTCGCTCAGCGTCATCGACTCGAAATCCTGTTCGATCGGCAGGCCCGGCAGGATGCGCCCGCGCATGAATCCTCTCAGTCCGCCCAACGAGGCCTCGAACGCGCCGGCGGAGTTGGCGCGTTCGGCGGAGGCGGTCAGTTTGCCCGCCGCATCAAACGTCGCCTTCATCCCGGCGCGCACTCTGGCGGTGGGTGGGATGTAGGGGGTCCAGCGCACGCCGCTGAGGTCCTTGATCTCCTCGACGGTGAAGCCGTTCGCATCCAGCGTCCGCACGCGGCAGGACACACTGTCGCCTGCCTTCAGCAACACCTCCGAGGGGATCACCTGGAGTTGTGCCGCCGCCCCAGGGACGGGCCAGGGTTGCGCCGGGGCCGCCGGCGGAAGGCCCGGGTTGTTCCCCTTCTTGCCGAAACAATAAAGCCGGCGGGTCGTCTGGATATAGACCTTGCCGTTGTAGGCGGTCGGGCTGCCGAAGCAGCGGCCCTCGAGGGTGGCGTGCGACAGGATGCGCCCCTCGGTATCGCCCGGTTTGACCACGTAGAAGGCCCCTTTTGTGCCCGCCTCGCCCCCGGCCGCGGCGCCGCCCGACGGGTCCTCGAGGATCGGCACATAAAGTTTGCCGTCGGCATACAATGGGCACGCGTTGCGTTGTTCGATGCCGATCTTGAGCTTCCACAGCACCTCGCCGGTCTCGACGTTCACGCAACAAAGGTCGCCCTTCTCCGCCACCACATAAATGCGGTCTCCAGCCAGGATCGGGGAACTGGTCGAGGTCGAGATGTCCTTGCTCCAAAGCTCGACCTGCGGACGGTCGAGGATCACCGGGCCGGCCAGGGCGTTGGTGGGGGCAACATTCTGGATTCTCAGAGCGACCATCTGCCCCAGGTCATAAGGCGTTCCGTAAATCGCTATCACGCGCTCGTTCTTGTGCACCAGGACCGTCGCGTTGATGCCCGCCCGGAACAACGGCACCCGCCAGAGCGGGTCGCCCGTGCGGGCGTTAACGCACACCACGCTCCCATCCCCGGTCGCCGCGTAAAACACCCGGCGTCCCCCCAGCCAGCCGAGATACGGATGCGAGTAAGAGTTATCCTTGGGCTGGCCGCCCGGGGCGAGAGTCAGCGCGTGCGGCCAGACCAGCTCGCCCGTCTGCTTGTCGAAGGCGTAGAACCGATCCCCGCCTGGGCCCTGCGTGCCCCAGTTGGCCGTTATCCCGCGCGTAATGACCAGGTCCCCGTCGATCAACGGCGAGGCGGTGCGGCTGTTGGGAAAGGTCAGCCGCCCGTAGCGCTCCATCATCGAATGGCGCCAGAGCAACTTGCCCTCCGGCGTGAACGCCGCCAGGATTCCCTGCGTGCCCTGCATGTACACGTTGCCCGTCTCGGGATCGATGGCCGGGCTCGAGGTCGCGTAGCGCAGGTAGATCGTGTCGCTGAGGAAATCGCTGTAGCGCCGGTCCCAGAGCCGCGCGCCGGTCTCCGCATCGAAACAGGCCACGCCTTCCTGGAGCTCCGGGCCGTCGCCCTCATAGCCCATGATGAAGAGCCGCCCGTTGGCCACCACCGCGGTCGATTGCCCGGGATACTCGGCGGTCCAGAGCGCGTCCTCGACGCGGATCGCGTCGGGCAAGCCCGTCTCGCGCGAGACGCCACTCTGCTCGGGACCACGCCAGTTCAGCCAGCCTGGCACGGGCGCCGCCTGCCCCCGCGGCAGGCCGGGCCACACGCCCGCCAGCCCCAGCACGAGGGCCGCCGCGCGGCGCAATATCAAACCATTCATCGTCGTCATGACCAGGAGTCCCGGTTCTCGGATCAGAAGAACCACTGGACGCGTTTATTCAATCTTCTTTGCGGACTATCCGCCAATCCCGCCGGCCTGGCAACCATAATAATACCTATACGTACGATTCCGCCTTGCGGCCTCACGCCCGTACGGGCAGGCTCCCGGGCGCATGTCCCGGTCCCAAACGACCCCGCGACGCGGCCCGCCGGCCCCCCGTGCGCGCCGCGCGGCGGACGATCCCGGACGGCGGCGCCTGCCCCTGCTGCTGCGCCGCGCCTGGTACGGCCTGAACCAGGCCTTCCGCCGGCGGATCTCGCACCTCGGGATTACGCCCGACCAGTACACCGTCCTGCGCACCCTGCGGGAAGGCGATCGCCGCGGGCTCACCCAGCGCGCCCTCACGGACCTGATGTCCAGCGACCCCAACACGGTGGCGTCGTTGCTCGAGCGCATGGAAGGGGCGGGGCTGCTCGCACGGGGACCGCACGAGCAGGACGGGCGCGCGCACCGCATCCTGCTGCTGCCGGCGGGCCGGCGCAAGTTCCAGGCGGCTCGGAGAGTGGCGCGGGTGTTGCAGCCGGAAGTGCTGGCCAGGCTGCCCGACGCGCAACGCGAGGCGTTTCTCGCGCAGCTCGAGCAGGTGGCGGAGGCCTGCCGTGAAGCGGCCGAGCACAGGACCGCAAAGGGAACCCGCGCCTGACACGGTCCGGTTGAGGAGCCGGGCGTCCGGTCGAACCCCCGGAACCGGGAACCGCTGCGGGTGGGCGAGCAGGCCGACCTGGCCAGCTCGAGCCTAACGGGGCGGCTCGAGCCCGCGCACGATGTCGCCCGCGAGCGCGTTGAGATAGTTCTCGAACCATACCAGTCCAACTGCGTTTCCGACCCCCACGAGACCGAGCAATGATCGAACACGACGTCACGCACACCCGGCTCAGCCGTGCCGCAGCAGAGCAGGTTGTTGCCGGCGTCGTGCTTCAGGTTGCCCCCCATGCGCACCCGCAGATGCCGCACCACGATGTCGTGAGCCCCGAGGGCAAGTTACATCAGTTACAAATGATGCTTTCTGCTTGCGCCGGCCTGTGCCACTCGTTAGATTCCGGGCATGAGTGACACCGCCGTGATGACCTTGCGGTTGCCCCGGGAGGTGAAACGGGGCGTGGAACGGCTGGCCGCCCGCTTCGGCCACAAGCCCGCCCAACTGGGCGCCCGCTTCATCGAAGAGGGGCTGCGGCGTCGCGATTTCCCGCAGATCGATTTGCGTGAAACGGCCGCTGGCCGGGTCGCCTACCTGGGAGGCACGCGCTTCACCGTTCAATGGATTGCCGACCTGGTGCCCGCCACCATGACGCCCGATGCCTTCGCCAGCGCATACGACGTGCCGGTGGATCGGGTCCGCACGGCGCTGGCTTACGCGGGCGCGTTTGCCGGCGAGATCGAATCGGACCGGGCACAGGCGGACGCGAACCGCCAGTGGATTGCCCGGCAGGACGCGGCCATGCGCCGACGGTCCCCCGCCGCCACGAGAACCAGGACGGCGGCCCGGGGCAAGGCCGCGCGGTGAAACTGCTGCTGGACTGCCACATCACGAAGGCCACGCTGGGGGCGCTCCGCGACATCGCCCCAGGCATCCGGGCGGAGCTTCTCTCGGACTGGCGCAGAGGAGCGTTTCGCCGCGCGGACGACGCGGAGGTTCTCATGGCCTGTTATGAAGAGCGGCGCGCTTTCCTGACGTACGATCTGACAACCGTGCCCGACTTGCTCCGGCGATGGGCCAGCGAGGAGCGCCCACATTCCGGCGTCCTTTTTGCCGACACGATGGCCATACCACCGAACATGCCCGCTCGGGTGGCGGCGGCGGTGGCGAAACTCGCCGAGGAAATCGGTGATGCGGACCTCGAGAACGTTGTGCTTTTTCTGCGCGGGGCGAGGGCGTAGCACCTCGACGAATGGGCCCGGGGTAAGCGCGGGCAATTCCTGTGCGCCGCCCCGCACCGACCGCTGAAGCGGCCAACCCTACTTGCGGCTCATCTTGGCGCGGGCGGCCTCGAGGATGCGCCGCTCGCGCTCCGTAAGGCTCTGGATTCCGTGCGCGGAGATCTTGTCGAGAATCGGGTCCACCTCGCGGGTGATGAACTCCGCGGGCGGCAGGTCGTCCGGGATGGCGGCGCGCACGCGCTGCCAGGCGCGGCGCTTGGCGGTCTGCGCCCCCACCAACTCGGCGCGGCGCGGCGCGGCGCGGAACCGCGTCCAGGGAAAGAGGTCCCGGTCACTCTTGAAAACGAAGTGGATATAGGCCAGCCCGCCCAGGATGCCGCCCAGGTGCGCCGCGTGGGCGATCCCGCTCGAGGCATCCAACATGCCCAGCAGCGCCAGAATGACCTCGACGACGATCAGGTACTTGGCCTTCATCGTCACCGGCAGGATGAACGCCACGAGGGTCGTAATCTGGGTTTCCCAGTTCAGCGCCGCGAAGGCCGCGATCAAGGCAAACACGCCGGCGGAAGCGCCCAGCACGGCTGCTTCAGGAAAGAAATGCCCGGGCCACACCCAGGCGCAAACCGATTGCACCAGCCCGCCGAGGGCGCCGCTGGCCAGATACATGCCCAGGAACCTCCCGCGCCCCAGCGCCTCCTCGACCGGGCGCCCGAACATGTACAACATGGCGCAATTGAGGATCAGGTGCAGCATGCTGCCATGCAGGAATTGGAAAGTAAGCAGTTGCCACACCATGCCGTGGGCGAGCTCGGAGGGCACCAAAGCCACGTGGAGCGAGGCCCTGCCAAAGCCCGCCGGCACCATGCCCGGAACGATTTGCTGCGCCGCGTAGCAGACCGCGTTCAGCACCACCAACACGATCGACATGGACCACCACGCCCGCTGCGGGGTCTCGCGCATGTATGGCCGATCGTATAGCACAGGAACTCAAGCTAAGCACGTTCCCGGCCTTTTTCAACCCGCTTTTTGGCCATTCTGCGCCTGATTCGCGGCCGCCCGCTCCGGACCCGCCGCCTCACCGTCGAGGGCCGCCAGCTCCCGGCGCAACAGGCTGGCGACCGGAGCCACCGCCTGCCGGCTGAAGTCGAAGCAACACCCGGCGGCGGCGAACAGGTCCGGCAACGGGCGCGCCCCTCCCAGCGCCAGGGCCGCCTTGTAAGCCGCGAGGGTTCGGGGCCGGTCCCGCCTCGAGTTGGCCCAGAGTTGCAGCGCGCCCAGTTGGGCAATCCCGTACTCGATGTAGTAAAACGGATGCAGGAAAAGGTGGAGTTGCCGGTGCCAGAGGCTGGCCCGCGCCTCCTCGTGCCCGCCCCAGTGGACATCCCCCGCAAACCGGTCCATCAACCCCAGCCACGCCGCGCGCCGCTCGTGGCGGCTGTGCCCCGGGTGGGAATAGACCCAGTGTTGGAAGGCATCGATCGTCGCGATCCAGGGCAACACCTCGACGATCCCCTCGAGGTGCTCGCGCCGGGCCCGGCGGGCATCCGGCGCTCCATAGAATACGTCCAGGTGTTCATTCGCCAGCAGTTCCATCCCCATCGAGGCCACTTCGCAGAACTCGACCGGCGGATTGCGATAGGCATGGAGCGGTTCATCCCGCGTCGCCAGGGCGTGGAAGGCATGGCCGGCCTCGTGCAGGATGGTCTCGACATCACGCTGCGTCCCCACGGCGTTCATGAAGATGAAGGGCAGCCGCGCCTCGGCCAGCGTCGATTGATAGCCGCCCGGGGCTTTCCCCTTGCGGTTGTCCAGGTCCAACAGTTGCAGCTCGCCCATCCGGCCAAAACCCCGCGCCAACTCGGGGTCAAGCCGCGCGAACATCTCCTGCGTGCCCGCCAACATCTGCTCGACTCGCTCGAAGGGTCGCAGCGGCGGGCGGTTGAGCGGGTCCACCGCCAGGTCCCAGGGCCGCAAGGCCGCCAACCCAAGCCGCTCCCGGCGCTCGGCCTGCAACTCGCGCAGCAGCGGCATCACCTCCTGCTCGACCGCGTCGTGAAAGTGCGCGCAATCGTCCGGACCATAGTCAAACCGCCCGCGCAGGCGGAAGGCATAGTCGCGGTAATGCGCAAATCCCGCATGGCCCGCCATGGTCTGGCGCAGCTCGAGTTGCTGCTCGAAAATCTGCTCGCACGCCCCGGCCTCCTGCAACCGGCGCTTCGCCACCAACTCCCAGGCCTCCTGCCGGGTCGGACGGTCCGTTTCCTCGAGGTGGCGAGCCATGTGGACCAGCGTCTTTTCCTCCCCCCGGAACGGCACCGTCAGCGAGCCCATCAACTTCTGGTAGCGCTGCCCCAGTTTCGTCTCCTCGGTCTCGAGGGCCACATTCTCTTCGCGAAACAGTTCGACGTGCACGCGCGTTTGGCGATCGAACACGCCATAGCGCTCGACCGGCAGCGCCGTCCGCAAGGGTTGATCCAGATACAACCGCTCCAGCCGGAATTGACGCGGCTTGATCTGCGGTTCGATCTGCTCGACGAAATGCAGAAAGGCGCGCTCCGCCGCCGGATCGTCCGTGTGGCACGACATGGCGATGTGGCGCCTCGAGCCCTCCTCCTCGAGCACGGCGCTCAGCTCGCTCCACGCCAGCAGCCAGCCCTCAAGGTCGGCCGGCGTCGCGCAGCCGCGGCCGCGCCGCTCCAACTCGTCGAACCAGGGCTCGATCTGCGCCCAATCCGTCAGATCGAGCGATTCCGGGACAAAACCGCGCCGCTGATACGGTGGCAGCTCTTTGAACGGCAACAAGCTCATCACCGTACCTTGCCCGGAAGGCCCCGGCCGCAGAAGCAAAAAAGCCAGGGACAGGGCTGGGGCCGACGACGGAGTCAAAAGCGATTGAAAAGTGGATTCTGATCGCCTCGAGGTTGAGGAGGCTGCCTGGCGCGATACCGATACCGAATTGCCCGCAACGACGCGAACGTCATCATGTTTGACACTCACAGGCACCGTGCTCGCGAAAGCGTCATAGAGCTGCGACTGGAGTTGTCCCCGCACGTGCATGGTCATGGGAATCCAGATCTCCGGACATGGATTCCTGAACTCTGCGGTTTCGACGGTTTTTGGGAGGGCGGCCGCCCGGGAGGTGCGGACCCAAACCTGTCCGCTTCTGAAGCCGGACATTTTCGAGCAGCCCTATGTCAGGAGGTCTGGAACCCATCCGCAGATTTCGCAGATCTTGCTTTGGAATGTGGAATGTCCGCTCATCTGCGTCATCTGCGCAATCTGTGGATCAGTTTCCGCTGGGCTCCCAAACCGTAACGTTGGTCAGCAACCCGCTCACCAATGGATGGTAATTGCAAGTCGCCGCGTCGTTGGCCCAGGTGCCGTCTTCGGTTTTGAGAAGGCCGCCCGCAGAATACGTACGAGAGCTGGCAGCCTGCGGCGTCAACCATGTTCGTCAGCCGGTTCGGTTCACGGCGTCGCAGGCGAGCCTGATCTGCGTGCTCACCGGATTCACCACGTTCGTCAGGTTGCGGCAGCGCAAGGGCGCAAGGGCGCACCTGCCGCTTGCCTTCCCGGCCGGTTGGGTCAAGCTGCCGCTCTTGCGCCTACCGCAACTCAAACGGCTCGGGTCGCGCCGGGGAGCGCTGGCGCTCGGCGGGGGTGTCTGCTGGGCGCTGGCGTTTCCCACGCCCGGCTGGGCGGGGCTGGCCTGGGTGGCGCCCGGGGCGATGCTCCTGGCCGCCCTGGGGGCGCCGCCCGCGCGCGCCTTCCGGCTCGGTTACCTGGCCGGCCTGGTTTTCGCCCTGATCTCGCTGCGCTGGCTGTTGCACATCCCGTTCCCCGCGGGCGCCGTGGCCGGTTGGCTGGCCCTGAGCGCCTACCTGGCCTTGTACCCAGCCGCGTGGGTTTGGCTATGTGGACGCGTCTGGAGGGCGCTTTCCGCGCCCGCACAGACCGTGACCCCATCGCTCTCGCCGGATACGAACGACGCGGCGGGCGCGGATGCGGGGGGGGGGGATGCCACCCGGCTCACCCGCGAGGCCGATCGGCTTCGTCGCCTGCTGTGCCCGCTCCTGGCGGTTTCCTCGAGCCGCTGTGTTCTCTGGGCGTTCACGTGCGCCGCGGCCTGGGCCGCCCTCGAGACCGTGCAGGGGCGATTCCTGAGCGGCTTCCCTTGGAATTTCCTGGGGGTGTCGCAGTACCAGGGCCTGCCGTTGATCCAAATCGCCTCGATCACCGGTGTCTATGGTGTTTCATTCCTGGTGGCCTGGTTCTCGGCATCCCTGCTGCTTGCCGCGTTGCGGTTGGGCAGCCGGCCGCTGCGCGCGCCCGGAGCGAGCGCCATGCGCCCCGGCGGCGCCGGGGCGGGCACGCTGCCTTTCCGGGTCTGCTTCGACCCCTCCGTGCTGGCGGTTCTGGCGGCGCCGACGCTGGTCCTGGCGGGAGTGGTTGCGTTCGGCGTGGGCAAGCTGTCCGCGTCCTTCGCCCGCGACGCAACACCCATCTCGACCCCCACGAATAGACCAACCGCCGGCAATCAAGGAGCGGGGGACCGCGGACGCGACGGCGGAGCAAGCCGCACACAGCCCGATGCCGTCGGTTCACAGGTCCGCAAACTCAAGATCGCCCTGGTGCAGCCGAGCATCCCGCAACGGCTGATCTTCGACCCCAAGGAGACTGCCCGCCGGTTCGACACGCTGATGGAGTTGTCACGGCTGGCTTTGGGCACGCACCCGGATTTGCTGGTGTGGCCGGAGGCCTCGCTGCCGGGCCTGGACCTCACCAACTATCAGGCCATGACCAACCTGATCGCCTCCCACCAGGTCACCATGATTTTCGGGGGCGACGACGCCGAGCAGCACGCTGGCGCCAGGGGGCCAGGCGGTTGGGATTTTTACAACAGCGCCTTCCTCTTCGACCAGACCGGGCACTACGCCGCCACGTATCGCAAACGCCAGCTCGTCATCTTCGGCGAGTATGTCCCGCTGGCCCGCTGGCTTCCGTTCACGAAGTATCTCACCCCCATCGAAGCCGGCTTTACTCCGGGCCTCGGTCCCGGCGCGTTCCGCCTGTCCCAACCCGAGGCGAACGTGTCGCCGCTCATCTGTTTCGAGGATGCCTTTCCCCACCTGGCGCGCGAGTCGGTGGAGCCCGACACCGACTTCCTGCTCAACCTGACCAACAACGGCTGGTTCGGTGAAAGCGCCGCCCAGTGGCAGCACGCGGTCAACGCGCTGTTCCGCGCGGTCGAGAACGGCCTGCCCCTGGTGCGTTGCGCCAACAACGGACTCACCTGCTGGGTGGACCCGCAAGGACGACTCCACGACGCAGGCTTCGACAACGCGCGCGACATCTACGCCGCCGGATTCAAGACCGTGGTGGTCCCGCTCCCGCCCCTGGGCCAGTGGCCGGCTCCGACCTTCTACCGCCGGCACGGTGACTGGTTTGCCTGGGGGTGCGTGCTCTGGACCCTGCTGGCGATGGCCGTGACGCGGCGCCGTATCGAGAGCGCGCCATCCCTCAGCGGGCGATCTCGAACGCAAAGCCCTTCAGATACTCGGTCTCCGGGATCACCGGGATGATCGGGTGGTCGGGTCCCTGGCTGTAGGCCGCCACGCGCCGAAGCACACGCCGCGCGTCGTAGGCCGCCGCGAGGATGACCTCTTCGAACATCACCGCATCGACATGGTGCGAACAACAGAACGTCGCCAGCACGCCCCCGCGCTTCAACAGCTTGAGCGCCCGCAGATGGATTTCCTTGTAGCCGCGCAGCGCGTCCGGGACGGTGGCGCGGTTGCGTGTGAACGAAGGCGGGTCCAGCACGATCAGGTCGAAGCGTGGGATTACCTTCTCGTGGGGTGCGACCGCCGTCTGGGCCTTGAGCCAGTCGAACACATTCACCGCCTCGAACGAACAGCGGTCGTTCAAGCCGTTTGCCTCGGCATTCCGCTTCGCCGCCTCGACGATCTCGGGACTTTGGTCCAACAGGTGTACGTGCGCGGCCCCGGCGCGCGCGGCATGCAGGCCAAAGCCCCCGATGAAGCTGAAGCAGTCCAGCACCTGCGCCCCGCGCGCGAACTCGGCCACGCGCAGGTAGTTGAGCTGTTGATCGAGGTAGAGCCCGGTCTTGTGCCCGCTCAACAGGTCCACGGCAAAGCGCAGCCCGTTGAGTTGCGTGGGGATGACGCCCTCGAGTTGGCCCCGCAGGAAGCCGCTGGCGTCCGGCAAGCCCTCGAACTTGCGCGACGCCATTTCGTTGCGCTCGAGGATGGCGCGCGGGCTGAAGATCGCCTCAAGCGCCGCCACGATCATGGCCTTGCGCGCGTCCATACCCAGGGCCGAGGTCTGCACCACCAGCACGTCCTCGTACTTATCGACAATCAGGCCGCTGAGAAAATCGCTCTCGGCATTGACCACCCGGAACGACGTGGCCCGCGGCAGATGCTTCTGGCGCACCGCCAGGGCGGCGCGGATGCGCTCCTCGAAAAAGGCCTGGTTCACCTCGAGGCGTTCCGGCGCCACCATGCGCACGTGGATTTTCGACTTCCCGTTGAACAAACCCACGCCCAAGAACCGCTGGCGATGGTCTTTGACTTGCACCAGGTCGCCGTCGGCCGGCGGGCGCGTGATGCGCAGGATCGAGCCGGCGTAAATCCACGGATGCCCCGCCACCACCCGGTCGGCTTCGCCGGGACGGAGGAGCACCGTGGCCAGACTATCGCTACTTGTTTCCATTAGAAATCAGGATTATCTCAGTTACAACATTGACAGCCCACCCGCCAGCGCCGCCAGCAGCCAGAGCAGCGCCACCGCGCCGCGCGGACTCCAGCCCCGCCGCACCAGCCGATGCGAGAGATGGTTAGTGTCGCCCACATACACCGGTTTGCCAAGCCGCCAGCGCAGGATAACCACCCACACCAGGTCCCCCAGCGGCACCGCCAGGATGAGCAACGGATTCAAGACCGCCAGCGCGGACGGGTTGGCGGCCGAATAGAAATGCGGCAGGATCGCCAGCACCCCCAACAGGTAACCCACCAGGTGGCTCCCGGCGTCACCGAGAAAAACGCTCGCGTTGGGATAATTGTAGGGCAGGAACCCCGCCAGAGCGCCGAGGACCAGCAGCGCCAGCAGGGCCACGAGGTACTGGCCGGCGGCGGCGGCCTTGAGCGCGAACATCAGCGCCGCGATGGCCGCCACGCCCCCGCACAGGCCGTTCATGTTGTCCAGAAAGTTAAAAGCGTTCGTCACCGTCAGTATCCAGAGGACGGTGACCGCATAGCTGAACACGAGGCTGTGGACGAACAACGTGATGCGCACCCCGCTCGCCGCGACCATCCCCGCCACCGCGGCCTGCCCGGCGAACTTGGCCGCCGCACCCAATTCGAGCCGGTCGTCCAGCCACCCCACCAGCAACATCCCAAGCGCCCCGGCCAGCACCGCGGTCAATTGCGCGCCGCGCCGCCCCAAGCCGTACTCGAGCGTGTGCACGGTCGCGGCGTCCAGCCAATGCGCGCGCAACGCCAGCAGCGCGACCAGGAGGGGAACCATCAACCCGGTGAACACCGCCAGGCCCCCCGCCAACGGCACGGGTTGCCGATGGATTTTGCGATGCCCGGGATCATCCACCAACCCGGTCCGGCGGCACCAGGCACGCCACAACGGCAGGCTCAGTCCCGTGCTGGCGGCGGCGCTGGCGATGGCCAGGACATACGCGTTGACGGGGAACGTCACTTCTTCCGCAGTTCCTGGACGCGTTGCTCGATCGCCTTGTACTCCGCCGTCCCGGCCTTCCCATGCTTCAAATACGCCTCGTAATGCTCGAGTGCCTCGGCCCGCTTGCCCTGCCGATACG
>Ga0233425_10000299_pt1 | contig 130081 bp, 77 predicted proteins | sample Watercolumn_Towu_2_FD_181712 | JGI IMG/M metagenome (GOLD analysis project Ga0233425, IMG submission 181712) | Freshwater microbial communities from Lake Towuti, South Sulawesi, Indonesia - Watercolumn_Towuti2014_140_MG | ecosystem: Environmental > Aquatic > Freshwater > Lake | place...
TTTTTAACCTTCTCTAAAATCTCCCGCTTAACGTCGACGGAAATATTGGCCATAGTAACTCCTTAAACAAAATATATATAACCTGTAAGCTTTTCACTTACCAGTCTAGTTTAAGGGGTACCGGTCAGGAGATAATTTAAGTAATCCTTCCCATTCTTGGTAATCGCTACTCATATTAATTAATACTTTAGGTGTTGCTAAATACAAAAAGGGACAACCCTCGGGTTATCCGCTGCGAAGCCTCAAACCTGTGAGAGTTGCCCCTCATTGGGTTTGAGACCTGCCATAAAAAAAGGCATTAATTCGCAGCGGATATAACTAGAGAAATTGTAGCTCTAAAAATTGAGGTATGCAAGTAATGAGGTTTAAATTATATCTGCTAAATTATTTTATTTTGCGGATCTTCCAGTAAGCACATTTTCTAGTATTAAGGCTAAATTTGTCCTGCCGTTTTCGCGCAATAATTTAAAATCAGCCTGTCCCGAGTGGAATGAGTGATCGAAGGCCGTATGAGCAATTTCTTCAAAAAAATCTTCAGGCATTCTTTTAACCGTTTCATCTAATAAAGCTACGGCTGCTTCAGCTGTTTTGTTTACTGCATGCATCACGCCATCTGCATGTGTAACTGGTTTCCCACCGGGGAAATTAGAATGATCAACACACATACCCACAGCAGCATACGCCATACCCATTTCTCTGGCTAAGTGTACTTCAGGTACCAAAGTTTGGCCGATAACCTTAGCATTAGAAACGGTTCTTCGTAATCGTTCTTCTCTTTCCGGAGTTGTAAATGCCGGACCTTGAATATTAAAATATGTTCCATCTGCATGAAAACCAACTTCTAAATCTGGAGAACCTTTGTAAATGTGTTCAATTTTGGGTTTAACTGTTAACCATGATTCATCCATCAGTTGTCTAAGTTTTGGGCTAAAAGGCTCGTTCATCGATGCGTGCAGCAATAATCCTGCCGTATCAGCAAATGTCATATCCCTGCGCGTATCGTCCCAATCCACTCCGCTTACGGCGACTAAATGCCCCGGCCAAACTGTTAGTCCCAAGCGTCCGCAAGCACTAACGGCTAAAACAGTATCTACGTCGGAAAGCTTTAAAGCCTGCATTATACCTTTATAATTAACCAGGTGTGGAACTTCGAGACCTTTGTGTCTGGCGACAAATTTAACTCTTTTTCCACCTAATTCCATTTCCCCAATTTTAATAGGACCGTAATCAGTTTCTACCACCTTAAAATCACTCACTCTATCAGAAAAACCGGTACCGCCAATTACTGCGTTGGGAACTTCTGTTTTTGCTGGCATAATTTGAATTTATTCGGCAGAAGCTTGTTAATTAATACGATATTATCAAATTAAGATAATTTAGTCAAAAAAAGCCTTATAACGTTATATTTGGCGGCTGGGAGTGAATAATACGGCCAAAATCATCTCTGTCGCCGATTATACGCCACTTTCTGGGTGGTGGCAGAGGTATGTGAAGCTCAAAAGGAATACCTTGAAGGCTGTCAGAAGCAAAATGTCGTGTTGCGTTCACTCCGTCCCGATTTTTAAGTCCATGAGAAGATTTTAACACAAAAAGGAGGAAATTATTTTTGATCCTCTTTAACTTTTTTGTCCAAATAATCTATAAATTCTTGTGTAAAACCCCAGTCTATAACATACCAATTTAGTCCATTTTTGTCGTATAACAATTTAAATAATTCTGAATCTGGATACCTTGTTCCAATTACTTCACATAAGGCATTTATATATGTTAATTTACCTAGTAACCTATATGACGGATCCTCTTTTGTCCAAAATTCCGCCATGTGGGTAATTAGTGCTGCAAAAATTGCTTTAGGATCGGAAACTTCAACATGAAATCGTGAATATGTCCAATCTTTTTGAATTTGTTCTGGTAAATCAGAAGTTTTATCTGCACTTTCACCGATTGCCATTTCAAAATTAGTCCGTTTTAATGCTCTTCTCAAAATTCGTAAATATCTCATAAGAAAGCTTTTGTCATTGTCTCCTAGGAATAAGGGTACGGGATGATCACTTAAAACTGCTTGTACTTCATGTGTATTCTTTAACACTTCTGCTATAACGTGATCGGTCGCAATCTTATTTAAATCTGATATTGATGTATTTAGTGTACGCATTAAATCCAAAACATCGTATGGGTTTTCTTTAATAAATTTCCAGACAATATGCATATTATTTCTGGAGAGAATATCCGGCTCTAATATACGAGCTGCCTCTATCAATCGAACCGCCTGAGAAAAATCAATAAAACCCTCTGTAAACCCCTCTTCAGTGGTGTAAAATTTTGAAGCAGCTCTATTAATACCATACTCGGGATGATATAAAACCGACGCTTCATCGATAACTCTGCCCACAGCATTTGTATGTTTCTCAAATCCCACATTTTGAAATCTTGGATCTTCACGCATAAGCTCATTATATCCATCAAGTAATAAAGAACTTATGGTAAGGCGAGGGGATTTTATTTTATCTAACCAACCCCAGGTCTCATTACCTCTCTGCATACCATCTCTCACCTCTCCCATAACTTTATCAACTCTGGCTCTAACTTCCAGATCCTGACTTTCCCTCAATTCTTTTAATGTCGGTAAACGTAAACCTTGTGTACATAAATCTTCAACCATTCTTCTTAAATTTGGAGTGACACGACCATCAACCTCATGGGGTTTTAAAGAATTTATTGTTGTAATTATTGAATCAAATTCGTCCACAAGCGGAGTTAAGACATCCCGCCTTTCAGCAATTATTGTATTGGCCCTACCAATAGAGGAATCTACTGGAAACTGAATTAATGTACCAAAGGTTGATTCAATTTTAGTTGTCATAATGCTATTTTAACACGATATGTCTAATAATTTCGATATAATTATCATTAATTAACAATCACTGATGGTTTTGAATTAATTATTCTTCCTAAACCATCTCTTTCTACTATTTCTCTCTCCTTCTGTTTCCTTGAAAGTTCTATTTTGAAGTAAAAATCAAAAGATTTTTATTTATACACGCTTTGTCTGTGTTGAATTGTTATGATGTATATTATTTTTTGTTTTGATATTAACTGGTAAATAATTCTATAAGGCCATGCCTTCAGGGAAAATAATCCAGTAAGTTCTCCGGTTAGTTTTTTTCCTGCACGAGGATCATTTTCCAGAAGATGTAGTTTTTTAAAGATTTTTTTTCTTTCCGCAACCGGAAACTTTTTCAAATTACTGATAGCTTTTCCAGAAAGCTCAATCTTCATATCGCTCACATTGACTTTTCAGCTTCCCTAAGCGTTTTTGTTTTTCCTGTTTTTATATCTGCCACCCCTTGTTTAATATCTTTCATCAATCTCTTATTGCTTAGAATTTCCACTGTTTCTTCCAAACTTTCCATTTCCTCTGTTGCCAAAACCGTAATGCTACCACCGCGGCGGCGCGTTATGATGAATCTTTTTAATTCTGTTACTGCTTCGTCCACAACATCATACAGATTTTTTCTTGCTTCCGAAACTGGCAGAGTTGTTGATAAGTTAGACATAAAATTTACTCCAAAACTAATGGTACCATTAGTGGTACATGTTGTCAATGCAGATATACTTTTTCCGCATCTATCTCTTAAGAATGTTGCACCCTCTCTTTTGGCCTGATTGTCAAATAGAGGCGCGTCTGTCATTATCATATCATTACCATTTGTGGTAGTAGTTTTAATCCAGTTTGGCATAACTCGAGTACATCAAATTCAAAAATGTTTGTATCGAGAGGTTGAGGGAATTGAAAAACTGTTATGATATATTAATGAATAATTTTGAAATGATGAAACGCGCGGGGAAAAAAGTTCTTTTGATTGTGCTTATTCTGTCTGCTTTTTGGTTGAATTTTGTTTGGTCTTCCGCTCCGCAAACAAACACAACGCAATCAAAAAAAACTTTATATAAAGTGGTCAAAGTTATTGACGGAGACACAATAACGGTTGAGATTGATGGGAAAAAAGAATCAATCCGTATGATTGGAATTGATACGCCGGAAATGGTGGATCCCAGAAAATCGGTTCAGTGCTTTGCCAAAGAAGCGTCCAACAAAACCAAAATGACATTGAACGGCAAAAATGTTTTTTTATCTGCGGATATAAGCCAAGGAGATAGAGATAAATACAACAGGTTGCTTCGCTATGTTTTCTTGGAAGACAACACTAATTTCAATAAGCTGATGATTAGCGAAGGATACGCGCATGAATACACCTACAACATTCCTTACAAATACCAACAGGAATTTAAACAGGCAGAAAAAGAGGCCAGAGAAAATAAAAGAGGCTTATGGGCAAATGATGCTTGTGCTTTGCCCGTAAAATAAATTTAGATTATTCCTTTGGCGCAGTACCAAAAATTGTAAGCTGGGTGCCGGGATTTTCTTTGGTGGCATAGGCAACGTTTTTTGCTGAAGGCGGATCAACCCACTCGTAAAGTTTTGCGACATCGTCCAATCCGATATTGATACATCCATGGCTCATCGGATGACCAAAATTGGTATGCCAATAGGCTCCATGCAAACCAAAACCTCTGGTTTTTGGTATTTCATCATTGTAGAAATACATCACATGGGGAACATTTGGCAAATTATAGTAGGTACCAGTCGCGGGATTTCCCCCCTCCATTTTGGTCCATCGCAATTTAATCCAAATCCGAAATATGCCTGTTGGCGTCGGATACCATTTGCCGGATGAGATCGGAAAATCAAAAACCATTTTTTCACCCTCATATGCTGTGAGTTGCTGTTTTGCCAAATCAATATAAATCTGTTTTGAAGCACCACTTGTTTGACCTAAAACAAAGATATTTTTTTGGTATAAATCAGGAAGAGAGATGATTTTCCCCAGAAAAACACCATTTTTCTCGGAGTGGTATGCTCCAGTAAGATCTTGTACACAGCTTTTTGAATTGGCACAGATTTGTTCATAAGAATTTTTTGTCAACCACAGACTAACTGAAATAAATGAAATAAAAACAATAATTGTCAAAAGAAAGGCGGAAACAAAATTAAAAGGAGTCACCATTTTCAAATATTGCTTCATATGATCAAAATATTTAGGCATTGAAGATTTCGGATAACATATCAACCGCAACAAATGAAAGCGCGATAATAGTCGGACCAAGAATGATGCCTAAAAAACCATATAGTTGAATTCCTCCTAAAACGCCAAACAAAATCAGAAGAGGATGCAATTTGGCGTTCGCCGCGAAAATCCTCGGGCTTACAAAATTATCCATTAAAAAATTAGTGCTTAAACACCAGACAATAATCGCAACACAGGAGAAAAAATTTCCGGCTATTAACAGTGTTACCGCCAAAGGAACCCATATCAAAGCAATGCCCACCCCGGGTATGATAGATAAAGCGCCATAGAGGGACGCAAATAAAAAAGGAGATTTTATTCCGAAAAGCAAAAACCCAACTAGACTCAGAAAAAATTGCGAAATCATAATCGCAATACTGCCTCTGACGGTTGCGTTGATAATTTCCTCTGCCCGATTTACCAATCTTGTTGAATGTTCCCGATCAAGCGTGTTAAAACGGTTAAAAAAACTCTCAATCTTTTCCTTTGAAATCAGCAGGTAATAAACAATAATCAGGGCAAAAAAGCTGTTAAAGAGAAATCCGGCCGTCAAAGACAAAACCGCTGTCAGATTTGAAAGAAAAACGCTCAAAAAATTAGTTAAATATCTGCTAACCTCAGCATCTAAATTTCTGGGATATATACCAAGTTCTCTTGTCAGGACGCTGATTGAGTTGACAAAATTACCAATTATCCCGGAATTATTTTGCAAAAAATGAATAGCATCGCTGATCTCAACAATCAAAAAACTGACAATAATGGAAGAAGGTATTGTGATTATTAAAACAAAAAATAAGATAACCAAAATGGCCGCGGTTTTCCGGCTCATGTTTAACTTAAGACACATATAGTTATATAGCGGATTTACAAAAACTGAAATTATAAACGCTCCGAAAAAAATAAAAAGGAAAGGCTGCATAATTTTATAAAAGAGAAAGAACAAAATGAGAATCACGCCCAGCGAAGTAAAAACCGTCAGGTAGGTCTTGGTCTGGCTGGAAAGAAGATGTTTCATATTCTTTATTTTAACACACTTAGGATAATGGGATATTTCCCTCCCGGCTTATTCCCGATTGCCGCTATGGGAAAAGGGAAATTTTGCGGCAAGGATACCAATTCTTTTACAACCAGAAATGTTCTTCTATCAACCAAAAACTCGCTTTTAATAGTTTGTAAATCAACCGGCCAAACTGGATTTATTTTAACTTTCGGATTACCCCAGTAATTTAAATAGAAAGCATAAGGATAAAGACCGAAAGTCCCTTGGGTAATAAGAAGGATATCTTCCTTCTCTATTATTTTATCAATATGCCAAAAAATCTTGTCTAATCCGTACCCCGAAGGGTGCTCTCCGACGTATTGATTAAAATCCGTTCCGGGAAAAGGAGCAAGCGCCGGATTGGTTAGTAAAAAATAATCAAAATAGAAAAGGGGAAGAAATATCACAAAAAGCAGTAGCGCTAAATATGTAAATTTTTGGTAGATGTGTTTTGCAAATTCGAAAAAGCCATAAGCGAAAACAATGATGAAATACGGGGTCGTAAAAAGTAAATACCGGGGAAAAAGTTCACGCGCAATAAAAGCAAAGACGAACATGGGCGCAAACCAGAGAATTAATAAAATACCGGCTTTGTGTTTACTTAGCAAAAATAAAAATGCGAATGAGAAAAGACCAAAAACTAATAGCGGCAAGCTGTAATATGATTGAATCCAGGAAAAAATTCCCTGGCTGTTTCCTATTAAAAGACGAAACGGATTCTCGAGTATCTGGTCTATGGGCTGCTGAAACTGCTGGTTTTTCTGGGCCACCATATAATATATTTTAGAAATCCGCTGCAGATTGTTTAAAATTTGACTGATAAACGTGCTTAGGAAAATTGCAATAATAATTTTTCGCGGATTATGTCTTGGGGAATTGACATTCTGAAAAATCAGATAACAAATCGGTAGAAGAAAGGAAAAAATAATGGCTGTACCTTTTGAAAGATATCCCAAACCAAGAAAAAATCCCCAGAAAAAAACGTTTTTCAACGAAAAATCATCCGCGGTTTTTAAACAATAATATGCAGCCCAAAGAAGCATGGATGAAAGCATGGAGTCAAAAAGAGCCATTTTGTCATAAACAAAAGAGAACGGAAAAAGTGTATAGGTCAAAACGGATAGGTATGCAATTACCTGGTTTTTGAAGAATAAATTGCTTATTTTATAAATACCAATCGCACAGAGTCCTCCGAAAAACACTGAGGGAAGCCTTCCCGCTAATAAATACATTTCGGGTGGAAAAAACTTTAATAAAAAAGCTATTATCCAAATAAGAAGCGGCGGCTTTCCATCAGTCAAAGAAATAAACCAATTGGAATGTGATTCACCGATGAACTTGGCCCAATAGATATAAATAGATTCGTCAGTAAAAATCGGCAATCTGGTAAGATTGAACAACCGCGTCGCTAAATAAAATAGAATGAGAACAAGAATAACAAATTTTTCTTTCCTCAAAAACCATTTTTCAATTTTAGCAAAAGAGATCATAATCAAATACTAACACACCTGATAGCAACATGTATTTTTATCACTCTGTTAAATCTAGTATTTTTAACACTTTGTCGGCAATTAACATTCCTGCTTTTTCGTTCCCCGCCTTATTCCAATGGGTATCAATTTTATTATAAAACTCTATAAAATCTGGGGTTAAAAAATCCATCGTCAAATCTAAATAATTGCTTTTCGTCTCAAACGATAAGTATTCAATAATGTCGTCTGCCAATAGAGTGATGTCTGCTCGCGGAAGTGATTTATTGGCAATATTTAATTGCATTTTTGACGGTTCAAAAACAAACAGCAGTGGAATTTTTTGTTCTTCCAGAAGTTTGGCGGTGTTTTTTAAAACGAATTTTAATTTTCTGAATTCAATGTCAAATTTTGTCTGGCAATCAGGCAGAAAAATACAATCGGAATCAATTAATAAATACCAATTTTGCACCTCTTTGATTTTTTTTGCTTCATTCCTACTTCTTAAAATAGGGAAATGGATATCCAACCAATTCGCAATCAATATCCACAGATGTGATTCTTTTAGGGGTTCAATTTTGTAGCGAAGCGGCGGTATTCCGTCATATAATCTTCCCATATTGTCAACCCTTCTCCATTCTGAAACAACTTTTCTTGGCATACCAAACCTGTCTAAATCTTCCCATCTCACGCCCTTTAAATCACCAATATCATTTTGCAAATATATACAATCAATGACCATGTCCGGCGCAAGCTTCAATCCTTCCTCCAGTAAGTAGGCATAATATGAATCTGGACTAAAACCGTCATGGAATCCGGCATTTATAATTTCAAATTTCTTTTTCCCTGTTTTATTAAGTTCATTCTCCAAAACCGCGGAAAAAGTCTGGTCATTGCTACCAACGCCTACGCCCAAAACAAAAGAATCCCCCAAAACCAAAATCCGATAAACATCCTTGGGCTTTTCGATTGTAACTTCCCTTCCGCGGTAACCCAAACTATTTGTTTTCAGCCACCCTATATCCAGATTTTTTTTGATCGTAAATGCCTGCTTATTATGCTTTTCAAAAAATCCGGTTTTTTGACCATAAGATTCACTGAAAGTTATTTGTGGTTTTATCTTCCGCACCAATTTTTCTAAGCCCAATAATCCCAAAGTAAAAATAAGAACAGAAGAAATCAAACCAAGAATAAATCGAAAAATCCCTTGCCTGATATTTATGTTATTCATTTATTTTTTATTATATCCGCCATAAAGCTGACCGCAAGCTGCGTAGATATTTAAGCCAAAAGATTGCCTGAGGCTATTGCTGATATTGTTTTTATTTAATATCTCCTGGAATTTCCCGACACGTGCAATGGACGGTTTATCAAATAACTCCATTGGCCCCGGATGAAATCTTATTAAATTGACGTGGTATAAATATGAGTGTTTGCCTCTTTTTTTTATCACATCAACCAAGCCTTTCACATGTTCGTCTGAATCATTAACGCCTCCTAAAAGGATATAAGCAAGAAATATTCGTCTTTTTGTCAAAATTATTCTTTCATCCAAAACCTTAAAAACTTCATCTATGGGATAGGCATTGGTGATCGGCATTAATTCTTTCCTCTGTTTGGAAAAGGGTGAATGCAGGGAAAATGCCAAATTCACCTGAGGGAATTCTTCGTTGAGTCTTTTGATCTGAGGGACAATGCCGACGGTTGACACATTTATTTTTCTGTCGCTTATTCCTAAAAGAAGCGGATCGGTCAATGTTTTTAGCGCATCAAAAACATTGTCTGGATTAGACAAAGGCTCTCCCATACCCATAAACGAAATGCTCCCTGTGTCATATTTTGTTCTAAAATATAAAACCTGATCAGATATTTCTTCGGAAGTTAAATTCTTTTTAAAACCAATTCCTCCGGTGGCACAAAACTTACAACCCAGGGCGCATCCTGACTGTGATGAAATACATATAGACTCATGAACATCGTCGTCTGGACGAAATAACATTCTCACGCTCTCAATCTTTTGGCCATCTCTGGTTTCGAATAAAACTTTATGGGCCTGACCGCCTTCTGTCTCAAAAATATTTTTCAAACTTAATACATCTCCCAATTCGCTTTTTAAAGCCGTCCTTAATGATTTTGGCAGAGTAGTAATTTTTTCGTAATCTAGTATGCCTTCCTTATATATCGCGTGTTTGATCTGGGCCAAAACAAAACTCGGAGCCTGATGTTTTTTTAAAACCTCTTCAATTTTTTCAATTTTGGTCTTCGAATGCATATGTTTCAATAAAGACTAGAACCATTTTCTGTTTAAAATGTGGATATTGGGATTAGCAAAAAGATAATTTATTTTTTCTTGCCCGTGGTTACGACAACGTCGTATTTAGAAGTATCAGCTGATGTTGAGGCGCTGACGCTTGCATATAGTTCGTTTAATAGGCTGGTGAAATCTATTTTTAGTGAACTTGGAAAATTGCTGTAATATACCACTTCTGTTTTTGCATTTTCGGAAGTGCTTTCCGCGTTACCAGTTTCCAAATTACCTGATGCAAACCCAGAAGAAATAAGCTTTGTTTTGAGAAATCCTGCATCTCCGGTTACTCCGGTGCCATTCAGGATTTGGATCTTGACTCCCTGCTTGACTGTTGGCGTTGTTGAAATTTCTGTTGTGGGTTTTGGTGTCACTGACGATTGAGATTTTGCCGTTGTTGTTGGTGTTAAAGACGGAGTTGAAGTTGGAGTTGAAGTTGGGGCCAAGGTTACTTCAACGGCTGGCGTTGGTTGAAGTGTTTCTTCTTTTGATTGAGAATTTGTTGATTTCCAGAACAAAAATCCAACGACTAAAATGACGACAACCGCAATACCAACAAGAATAACATTGAAGTTTATTTCATAAACATCGCTTGATTTAGAACTTTCAGGATTTATGTTTGGAATAGACGACTGTTCCATTGAATAAGACATATGAATTAATTATTTTAATAACTGTCTTTCTGCAATAATATAATATAGCGTAAATAAAAATGCAAGCGTTGTTTAACTTAAGAGATAGTGAATTGACGAATGATTAAAGTTCATTGGCTTTTAATGATATTAACACCATTATTTGTGTCCTCCAGGCTATATCCTTTCTCTTCTATTTCCTTTCTTATCCTATCACTTTCTTCCCATTCTTTTTTGTTTCGTAAGTTGTTCCTTTTTCCAACAAGCATCATAATCTCTTCTGGTATATCTGCCGTATTTTCAACCTTATCTAAAGACAAACCAAACACCCTGTCAAAATCTAATATAAGTTGATATTTTGCAGCAGCAGCAATGCTCTCGTCCTCGATTAATTTCCACATTATACCCAGGGCCTTAGGAATATTCATGTCATTATTAAACGCCTCGTAAAACATATTTTTATACTTCAATTCTTTTTCTGTGAGGGAGTTTTGTCTTGAACTTTTACTCCAAGCACTAGTATGATATTTCGCCACTTTCTCCCGTAATTTTTTAAGCGCCTGGCTGGCAGACGCGATAGCTTTCCAGCTGAAGTTTGAAGTAGTCCGATAGTTTGTATTTAAAAACAGATACCGAAGATCCAGTAGATTAAAACCCTTCTTCTCTATATCGGTTTTTGTTATAAAGTTACCAAGAGATTTGCTCATTTTTTCCTCATCAATAATAAGATGCGCGAAGTGTATCCAGTACCTGACAAATAGTTTTCCGGTCGCGCCTTCGCTTTGGGCTATTTCATTTGTATGGTGAACAGGAATATGGTCAATTCCGCCACTATGGATATCAAAGGCTTCTCCTAAATATTTCATCGACATTGCCGAGCATTCAATATGCCAACCCGGAAAACCCAATCCCCAAGGGCTTTTCCATTCCATTTGTCTTTTTTTATGAATATCGTCTGTATCTTTGTTAAACGGTCTGCCGCCGGAATAGCTGAATTTCCACAAAGCAAAATCGGTGGAATTTTTCTTTCCAGAAACAACATCAATTCTTGCGCCAGCCCTTAATCCTTTAATATCAAGTTTTGCCAATTTACCATAATCAGACAATTTGCTTGTATCAAAATAAATGCCGTCTTCTATCCGATAAGTTAATTTTTTCTGCTCCAACCTCCTAATTAAAGCAATCATCTCTGCTATGTGATCAGTGGCTTTACACACCACTTTGGGAAGCTGAATATTTAGTTTTTTGATACTATCCCAAAAATCCGCAGTATAATATTCCGCCAAATCCCACACATTTTTTCCTTCTTTTTTTGCGCTTTTTTCTAATTTGTCCTCACCCGTATCCCCGTCGCTTGTCAAATGTCCAACATCGGTAATATTCATCACTTGAAAAACTTTAAATCCGTTTACTTCCAGAACTCTTCTCAGAATATCCGTGCCAACATAAGTTCTTAGATTACCAATATGGGGATAGTGATAAACTGTCGGTCCGCAGGAATACATTCCCACATTCAAAGGAGAAATGGGCTTAAATTCTTCAATTTTACGATGAAGTGTGTTGTATAGTTTTAACACGTTGTTTTTATCCGCTTACACCCTTGAATCTTTCCGCTGTTCCCTGACCTTTGGTTTTAAGAAGCTGGGAAAGATCCGGCAGTTTATTTTTTGCCTTCTTTTCTTCTTCCTCCTGTTGAATCACTTTGTCCATTGAAAAACCCGGTTTTCCGGCAATATATTTAGGAATCTCTTCTTGCGCCTTGGGAGACTGCATCATCGCTTGTAAATTCTGGCGTATCTGATTCATCTGGGCCTGACTGTTAATATCGTCATTAATCTTCATTTGCTTTATCGTACTTTGCATTGACTGACCCTGATTATTTTCGTCAATTCCCATCTTTGTGTTTGACTTTTGCCCGCTCACCTGTGAAACTCCGGTTTCCAAAATTTTAAGCGGGGTTTTAGCAACTTGCTTCACTGTCTGTTTTACGGTTGTTACAAGTTCTGATCCAATATCCCCAATAATATTGTTTGACATATGTTTAATTTAAGTTAAGTATAAATTAAGTCCTTTGTTTATTTAAGAGGTAAAAATTCCAATTTTCCCTTATTGCCATGTTTTACTGTAATTTCCACAGGCCAACCCACACCCAAGGTTTTAAAAAATTGTGTACCTGGTAAATGCCCGAAGTTTTTGTACCAAAAAACAGGAATATCGTCGGCGGAAATACGTTTCAACATGCTTTTTATTACTTTTCGGGAAAAATCAAGTCCGGTCTTTTTCCTAAAATTTATTATTGCCGCCTTAACGCTGGAATACGCCGTCATCGTTGATAAAAATCTGGCAACATTTTCTTCTGATTCTTCAATTTCCTCAACCATCAGAATGACTTCGTTAAATTTTGTCAAAGGATTATAATCACTCGCCAAACAATCATGCATGGTCATTAAATTTCCGGTTATTAAAACGCCTTTTATTTTCTTTTCATCAAAAGATTGAATAACTTCGAGATTTTTTATCGATTCCCTCAATGGTTTTTTGCTGAAAATCACCCGATGTAGGGATTTTTTGGTTTTTTCACTCCTTTTATGCAAGTAGATTAAATTTGGACAATAGAAAGAGGCCAGATTATTATAAACCAGAGGTGTTTCCAATGTGGTGGCATCAGAAAATCCCAAAACACAGATTCTTTTATCGGATATTGTTTTCAGTAGATGGTCGAATTTTTTATAATGAAATAAACGGTTGGCATCGAAACCACCCCTGACACAATAGAATGCATCAACGTCATTTTTTGCCCACATAAGCATTTCTGCTATAACCATTTCCGGGGACGGAAGGGATTTTTTTTCCAGATGGTCTGTGAGGTGCTTGGACAGAATGACTTTCAATCCCCACTTTTCTAACAGCTCAACTGATTTTAAAAGATCCTTGATGTCCCGTTTGGTAACCCGATCAGAAAAGGCAACAGCAACAACCACGCTCCCCTTTTTAAGATGGCGGGGTTTAAATAGTTTTTTCTGCATTGAATTTAGCCATTTTTTGGTTTTTAAATTAGTCATATTTTTAAAAATTCCAACCCATCTGCAGTTTTATTTCTTCACTTAATTTTGACGGATCCCAAGGAGGATCAAAAGTCAATTTAACGGTAACCTTTTTAATTCCTTTTATCGATAAAATGGCATCTTGAATCAAATCTTTAAAAACGTAGCTTAAAGGACAACCGGGACTTGTCAGGGTCATTAAAATCTTAACTTCATTTTTTTTACTGACGTCAATCCGATAAATCAACCCCAAGTCAACTATGTTCACACGTAATTCCGGATCGTCAACGGTTTTAAGTTTATTTAGGATTTTATTTTTCGGAATCATTAATACTCCCTTCTTCCCTCTATCGCCTTCTCTAATGTAAGTTCATCGGCATATTCCAAATCAGAGCCAATTGGCAATCCGTGTGCAATTCTTGATATTTTAACACTACCCATACCCAACTGTCTAATTGAGCGCGCTATATACATAGAAGTTGCTTCTCCCTCCATGGTCAAACTTGTTGCTAAAATAACTTCTCCAATTTCGGTTGTCTTAATTCTATTTAGTAATTCTTCAATATGTATTTCATCAGGACCGATGTTGTTCAACGGCGATATTGCTCCATGCAAAACATGAAACACCCCTTTGTATTTTCCAGATCTTTCAATAGCCAATATGTCTAACGGCTGCTCCACCACACAAACCATTGATTTATTGCGCTCGCTAGAACCACAAATAGAACATGGGTCTGCTTCTGAAATATTTAAACAGGTTGTGCAGGTTACTGTTTTGAGTTTGAGGTTTTTTACGGATTCTGAAAGCTCTTCCAGTTCGCTTTGCGGCACGTGCAAAAGATAAAAAGTCAATCTGGCAGCACTCTTGGGCCCGATACCAGGCAGTCTTTCAAAAGCCTCGATTAGTCTTTTAATAGGAAGAGGAAGCTGCATAGGAAACTAATTATACGAAATTTGCGAGATTTTTGGCAATCATAGCGGCAAGAGAGACAATTTCTAATTTGGGAAATATTTTTTCCTGCGGCACCGCAATAGAATCAGAAACGACAATTCTGTCAATTGGCGCTTTCTGCCAAAATATTGCATCAAATCGCGAAAAAAGGGCATGTGTCGCTATTAAATTTACGCGGAATGCTCCACTATCAATACAGGTTTTTGCCGCACTCGCCGCCGTTGATCCGGTTGAAATCATATCATCATATATAATGGCATCCTTATTTTTAATTTCACTTTTTAGGGTATGTGACGAAATAACATCCAAATCGTCAAGAGGACGATTTTTGTCCAAATACGCAACTTCTACTTCAAGTGTTTGAGCTAAATTATTTGCTTCCAAAATCCTTCCTTTGTCAGGTGAAATAATCACGAGATTGTCGTTTCCAAAATCTTCTCTGTTTTTGTCGATATATTCCGCAAATACAGGCGTGGCCGAAAGATTCTGGACGGGAATTTTAAAAAAGTTGACAACCTCTTCCTCGTGCAAATCAACAACAATACAATCTGATACACCCGACGCTTTCATAAAATCCGCAACCAATTTGACGGAAATAGTCTCGCCGGCACGATGCGCCCTGTGTTGTCTGGAATATGCCAAATAGGGAACGACAGCCGTTATTTTTTTGGCCTTTCCTCTTCTGCAAACTTCTGCAAATTCGCATAGCTCCATGATGTTGGAATCGGGATGATAGGAAAACGACTGCACAATAGCAACGTGCTGGTCATTGATCTCCTCCATTATTCTGACCCGGACTTCACCGTCGGCAAAACGAATGGTTTCGGAATTTGCAATTGCGATTTTTAATTCATCGGCAATCTTCTCTGTCAATGGTCGATTAGAACTTCCGGAAAATAAAAGCATATTGATAATGTTTTATCTCATTATATATCACATATTATGACTGTTTTTCCAAACCAATTTTTTCAACATATTTTTTAAATTGATTTCCTCTGTCAACATAGTCCAGAAAAAGATTAAACGAAGCCGAAGCGCAAGACAAAAGACAAATATGATTTTTTGAAGTGAATTTATATGCTATTCTGACAGCTTCTTCCATCGTATTAACATCAAAACGGAAATGGTTTATTTCATAATTGCTATCAAGTTTTATTATTTCCTGCCAAATCCGCTGGCCGGTTGTCGGAAACAAGATGAAATTTCTAATTTTACATAAAACCAATTTTTCCGCCAGTTTGATATATGACAGTTTTCTCTCATAACCACCAAGAATAATTGTCTGAACTTTATCGCCAAGCGCATCTATGGCTTGGATGGTTGCCTCGGGAATAGTGGCCAAAGAATCGTTGTAAAATGTTATTCCCTGAAATTCTCCGACCCCTTCTAAACGATGCTTCAAGGCGGAAAAATTCAAAACAGCATTTGAAATGTCTCCTTCCAGCACTCCAAAAATCCGCGCGGCTTTTGCGGCCGCTTCGATATTTCTCTGATTAAAATCTCCCAAGAGACTTGTTTGGTAAGGCGTGATCGGATCCTTGCCGAAACTTATTTTACTCGCTTTTGATTGCAGGGCAATTTTTCTCACTCTTAAATCATTTTCGTTGTATATTAAATAATCGCTCACACCCTGATAAGCGGTGATTTTGCTTTTGGCATTCACATACTCATCCATGGTTGTGTAGTAATCCAGATGCTCGGGATAAATGTTTAATAAAACCGCAACGGCTGGTGATTTTTTCAAAAGAGAAAGCTGGTGGCTTGAAAGCTCAAAAACAACAATAGTGTCTTTCTCTATTTCATCCAAATAATCAAGACAGGGAGTCCCGATGTTTCCGACAAGAATGGTTTTTTTCCCAGCCTTCTTCAAAATTGAATAAATCAAAGAAGAAGTAGTACTTTTTCCTTTAGTACCTGTTATGCCAACAATAACACCCTTGCATTTATCAAAAAAAATATTAGTCGGGGATGTCAGATTCTGAATTACTTTTGGTATTTGCGTATTGGGAATTCCTGCCGATTTAATCCACTGTCGAAATTGTTTTAAATCATGGATTGTTTTCCTTAGCTCTTGTCCGAGATATAGATCCAGGTTTTTATCTTCTTTGATTATCGTTTGGGCGCCTTTATCCAAATCGCTTAATTTCTTGCAATCAAAAACGCCGATTTTTTCATCCGTAAGTTTTCTCAAATACCGATAAGCAGATTGTCCTTCTCTGGCAAAACCCAGAATAAGTTTTTTTTGACCATGATATTTATTGATCTTCATATCAAATATCTTTGTCCTGGTTTTTAAATAGCAAATATCTTTTTTTGCAGAATGCTTTTATACTCATTGCCTAAATTATTATTATTATCCCATTCAGACAATAATTTCTGACTTCTTTCTTCCCAATTCGTTTCTTCCGGTAAAATTCTTTCAACAAAATATTTGAGAAGAGCCAAAGAATCCGGATTGCCTGCCTTTTTATAGCTTAAGTAGAACGCGATTTTCAACTCTTCGCGAGTACCAATACACTCGAAAGGTTTGACTGTATCTTCTCCAATCATACTATGAGTCAAATCGACTAAATCCAAATCAGATAAAAGGTCGCGGCCGAATATGGAAAGCATTGTTTCATCATCCAAAAAGGGAAATAGGCAAACATAGGTAGAAAGACATTTAGAACATTTTCCGCACCATCTTCCCTCTCTGGCAGTTTTATTGCAGCTAATAAAAGCAGGTAAATATCTGAAGCATTTGCTAAATAGCTTCATGATTTGTAAATCATATAGCGGCCTTAAGAAACTGAAAAAATTGATATCTGATAAATATTTTCTGTTATAATCCCGGAATTTATTTTCAAATTCGATCGTTTTTGAATATTGATGATTAAATTCAAATCCCAAATATTTTGCATTGCCTTCGTTTGAACTTCTTTCATTGGAAAATACAACGTCTTGAAAACCAAAGATTACTGCCGCAAAAACCGAAAGAAAGGCAAGATAGGCCGAAAAAGGAGTGTGACCGTTTAGAAACCCGTTTTTGTTTAATTCTAAAAGTTTTTGGTCAACTACTCTTTCTGTTTCGATTATAAAATCAATGCCGGAAATTTTAATGATATTTTTGATGGATGGATTATTGTTTTGGTTTAGGACAAACGCCCCAAGAGTCTTTAATGATAAATTACCGGTCAATAAATTAAGACTCAATGACGAATCTTTGCCTCCGCCGACTGGTATTAAAGTTTTTCTATTTTCAGAACGCAAATTATTAGTGCCAAATTTTAAAAAACGGCTATGATCATCGGATTGGGATCTGATTTCAATAAAATTTTTTTCTGTGTAACTGATATTATTCTCATAAAAATACTGCCCCATACCACACAGAAGCAAATCCGTCCAAAAAATTAACTGATCATCATCTAAATAACCCGCTGGAATTTCAATTACCGGCGAACAAAAAGCTTTCCAATACGAAAATGATTCTAAAACTCCTAAATTAAAAATAAAATTATCAATTACTTTTTTATCTGTTTGGGAAACCTGTTTTTTCGCGTTTAAAATTCTCAGCTGGGGATGAAATTCAAAATTTGAAGTTGATAAATTCCATTTAATTAGCAAATCGTTTTCTTCGTATTCCCATTCAAAACTTTTATAGGTAAATACGGGATAGTTTTTGCGTAAATCCAAATAATTCATGGTGAGTCCAATTTTAGCATCAATGTGCTCTTTGGCAAAGAGATCGCAGCAATTTCAACTCCCGCCTATGTTCCTTCATTCCAACTTGCAAGATACTTTTTCTGTTCAGGGGTAAGCTTGTCTATTTTTACACCCAATGAAACCAATTTCAGGCTGGCAATTTCCTTATCAAGTTTTTCTGGAATACGATAAACCTTTGCTTCCAGCTTGCCCTTGTTTTTTACAAAGAACTCCGCGGCTTGGGCCTGATTGGCAAAACTCATATCCATCACTTCTGCCGGATGACCCTCGGCAGCTGCCAAATTGATGAGCCTCCCTTCACCCAAAACAAAAACTTTTTTATTCCCAAGACTGTACTCCTCGATAAAATCACGTATTTTCCTTTTTCCTTTCGCTTCATTCTCTAGTTTATCAATGGCAATTTCACAATTAAAATGACCGGAGTTGGACAAAATTGCGCCATCCTTTAACGATCTGATATGTTGGATATCAATTACATTTTTATCACCCGTTACTGTACAAAAAATATCTCCTATTTTCGCCGCTTCTTTGATGGGCATAACGCGGTATCCCTCCAATAATGCTTCCAGTGCCTTGACGGGTTCCACTTCGCAGACAATCACATCGCAACCCATACCTTTTGCCCTAGAAGCAAGTCCACGCCCGCAAAATCCATATCCACTAACGACAAATTTTTTACCGGCCAGTAAAATATTGGTTGCCCTGACAATTCCGTCGATGGTTGATTGTCCAGTACCATAGTGGTTGTCAAAAAAATGTTTTGTTTCGCTGTCGTTGACCGCCATTACCGGCAGTTTGAGTGCCTTATCTTTTTCCATTGCCTTAAGCCTGATAACTCCAGTTGTTGTTTCTTCACTTGAACCGATTATCTCCTTTAATTGATTTTTTCTTTTGCTGTGTAGGAGTGAAACCAAATCAGCACCGTCATCCATGGTAATTTGCGGATGAAAGTCTAAAACCGCATTGAGATGTTTGTAGTATGTTTTCTTATCCTCACCCTTAATGGCATAGGTAGCAATACCATAGTCATTGACCAATGACGCCGCCACATCATCCTGCGTTGACAACGGATTGGACGCACAAGCCGCAACTTCAGCCCCCCCTGCCTTTAGAGCAATCAATAAATTTGCGGTTTCACACGTAATATGCAAACACGCTCCGATTCGAAAATTCCCAAAAGGTTTTTCTTTTTCATACCTCTTTTTTAATAGCAGAAGTACCGGCATATTTCTGGCCGCCCATTCAATACGCAATTTGCCTTTTGGCGCAAGTGAAAGATTTTTGATGTCGTGATTCATGCTTACCCTCTTTCTAAGTCATAAAATGACTTAATTTTAAAATGCCAAATCTTCTTTATAATTTTCCTTATATCTGTTCCTGAAATTATCCAGTGTAAAAAGATGGTTGGTTGTTCCGTATTTTTCAATCGCATATGCCGCAGCAACATTTCCCATTTTGCCACAAATATCAAGGTCTAATCCCTTCAAATATCCCGCGATAAACCCTCCCCGAAACGCGTCTCCGGCGCCGGTTGGGTCTATAATTTCCTGTTTTTTTGCAGACGCGACTTCGAAAAGAAGATGTTTGCCGTGTTTCTTGGTTTCAATCACACACCCCTGCTCTCCCATTGTTGTTATTAAAATTTCCACCATATCCAACAACGACCCATTTTCAAGTCCTGTTCTTTTTCGTATCGCCGAGATTTCATAGTCGTTGCCAATAAGTATATGGGCGTTTTCTATGCTTTCTTTTAAATCGCTATCATTGAATCTGGGCAACTGCATTCCTGGATCAAACATATATCTTATACCTAAACTTTTACATTCACCAGCATATTTTGCCATTGCTGTCACTTCGGTTGGCGCGATAATGACAAAATCTTTTTTTGACAGATTCGCGTCTTTCACGGAAAGATCTGACGCGTGTTTCATTGCCCCCTGATAAAAACCTCCTATTTGGTTGTCAGCCTGATCGGTGATGACAAAAAAAGAAGAGGTAAATTCAAACGGAACGGATTTCACAAGCTCGGTATTAACGCCATATTTTTCCAAATGGTAGCGGAATTTCGCAAAATCTTCCCCAACTGTTGCCAAAAGTTTTGGTTTATCACCAAATAAAGCTAAATTATAACAAATGTTCGCACCGGTCCCTCCCCGTTCTTTTTTGAGAGTATCAACCTGAAAAGAAAGATTTATGATATGAATTTTTTCCGGAAGGATATGGGAAGAAAATTTCCCGGGAAAATCCATGATATGATCAAAGGAAACTGAACCGGCGACAAGTATCATAAGAAAATTTTAAAAACATCAACTATTTTTTGGAAACTCTGTTACTTTACTACTAATATAAAAATTTTTCAATAACTGTTGCCACTCCATCCTCTTCAACGGATGGAACAACTAAATCAGCTATTTCTTTTAACTCAGAAACGGCGTTGCCCATCGCAATTTTTAAACCGCCTGCCAAAAGCAAAGGAAAATCATTATATCCGTCTCCGACAACAATTGTATCAGACAAATTGATACCAACCTGTCTGACATATTCTTCAAGCGCTGTCAGTTTGGTTGCGGATTTTTCAGTAATATCCAAAGCATGAAATTTATTCAAAGGCCCTTTCGCATAAGACGCGGATATGTAGTGCACGTCCTGACTAAAATTCCTCAATAATTCATCAATTTGTTTTTGATTGTCTCCACCAACCCCCAATATGCTGATTTTAGTAATTATTGGTTCTTTTATTTTTTTAATATCCGGAAATGCCCGAATGGAAAAGCGGTATTTTTTTAAATCTTCTTCGGTTGTAAAATCCGGATCAATATGGTATTCGTGATTATGGCTGACTACAAATTTCAGTTTGTTCGCTCTTAGGACATCAATAAGTTCCAAAGCTCTTATTGTTTTAATTGGTTTTTGATAAACTGCCTGATTTGATTTGGGATCAAAAATCTCACCTCCGCCATCAGATATTTGTATCGCGTCAAGCGATAATTCGTCGATAAATTTTTTAATAGAACCATAAACCCTGCCACTGCATAAACTGACAAGGACTTGATTTTTAATAGACAGAATCGCGTTTTTGACTTTGCCGGAGATAGTATAATCATGACCCACCAAAGTCCCATCCACATCCAAAATTAAAGCTTTATAGTTTTTCATGCTATTTATAAAACTCCGGTTTGATAAATTTAGAAAGAGCGTATATCACCATTGTTTCATATGCGCTCTGCCTATCCAGAAGTCCATCTGTTAAAATTCCAATAGCCCCCATTTTTTGTTTGCTGTTTTTGATACCGGTTTTTTCATCCATAACAAAACCCAATTCTTGGCCTTTTAAAACATCAGCTACAATTTTGTCCGGCAGTTCAAGGCCGCCGGCGCTTCCCAACCCCAAAACGCCATTTCTGTCAATAATCGCACACCAAGGAATATTAAAATAACCATATTCGGAAACATTCGTGATTCCTCCTTCCAAACCCACACCAAAATCAGCTTTCCAATCTTGCTCCATTGCTTTTTTTGCCCGGTTTATTGCACCCTGCATTGTTTCTCTTATCCCAATTGGTTGATTTGACACTCCGGATTCAACATTCAAGGATTTTACTTTGGCCTCCGGCCAAATTTTTATTACAACTTTTTTTACTGCGTTTATTTTAACCGGATTTAAAGAACCGACCGCAAATAACATTGTCCTACCCCTGCCCTCCGCCTAAAAGCCCTTGTAATCCTCCGCTCATCTGGGAAAGTTTTTTCGCGGCAATCTCCTGTGATTTTTTGATTGCCTCATTTACTGCCTCTACCAAACCGGGCGCCACCTCTTGATCGTCTTTTGTGATATTTTGCACTTTCTGATCTCCGGAAATCACAATTTTATAACCGTTTTTATAAACATCAATTATTTCCTGCGACAATTGTTTTTGGATCGCCATCGCCTGATCGCGCATTGCCTTCAAATCGCCAAGAGATTTTAATGGATTAAACATAAATACCTCCTTTAATTAATTTTAATTTATTTAAACATTTCCTCCGCAACTGCGGCTAAATCATTTTCGTCTTTAATATTATATTTGGGTTTGGCATTCTCATCCAATCTTAAACTCAAATTAGAAATATCACCCAAAGATTTAGTCAAACACTCCAGAATAATCTTTAAGTTTTTCGGATGCATCAAAACTTCTTTATGAATTTTATAATAAACAATAAGCTCAAGAGTTTTGCCATCAAACCCCGCGATATCACATCTGCGAAGAAGCGATTCCAGGGAATAATTATATGGCTTGATCGTATTCAAAAATGAAGGCCACTTTTCTTTTATTTCTTCCTCCGATAAAGATACAACGTTTTGAATTTCATCATTTTTATTCAGATCCGACTTTCCCGTGTTCACAGACGCAGATATGTTCTTTTTTGTACCAGTGTCAATTTCTTCTTTTTCTTCTTCTTGCAAAACAGTATTAGTATTGCCGTTAATCCCATCCGCCAAACACCAATCAATGACTAAAAGTTCCAATAAAAGCTGGGGTAAAAAGGCGAATTTCATTTCCTCTTCGCATTTTATCAGTTGAGGCGCAAGTTTTGTAAGATTTTCTAAACTAAATTCCGTCTGACACTCGCCGTCTGAAACACCTGATTTAATAAAGATCTCGTTTTCAACTGCAATAATCAATTCTCTTACCAAACTGTAGATATCTCGGCCTTTCTCAATATATTCTTGAATAAATTCCAAGGCTTCCTTTTCCTTTTTCCGGCTAAGACATAAAAGAAATTCCCGATTTAGTTTTTCATCTGATAAATTCAAATTTGTCAATACGAATTCGCGATTAATTTTCATATCCGTACTTGAAGCGATTTGATCCAAAAGAGAAACCGCATCCCGATATCCTCCTTGAGCACAAGCAATTATTTCCAGAATGGCCTCATCGTCGATTTTAATTTTTTCTTTGTCCGCGATTTTTTTTAAAAAAGACAGCAAGTCGTCTGTTTTTGCTTTTTTAAATTCATATTTTTGACAACGCGAGACAATGGTGTCTGGTATTTTTTTGGGCTCGGTCGTACAAAGTATAAAAACCGTGTGCTCTGGGGGTTCTTCCAAAGTTTTTAACAGAGCATTAAATGCTTCTCCTGTCAACATGTGCACTTCATCTATTATGTAAACCTTATAAATTCCCTGGCTTGGCGCCAGTTTTATTTTCTCCCGAAGATCACGAATGTCATCAATTCCGCGATTGGATGCCGCATCAATTTCTATGACATCCAGATATGAACCGTTTGTGATTGCCTCGCACGAATCACATTTATTGCACGGTTCGCTAAAACTAACAGCGGAATTTTTATCTTTGTGAAGACAATTTAACATTTTTGCAACGATCCTGGCCGTGGTTGTTTTTCCTGTTCCCCTGGGACCAACGAATAAATACGCGTGCGATATCTTTCCTGTTTTAAAAGAATGCAGAAGAGTTTCTTTCAGCCACACCTGACCATAAAGATCAGCTAGGGTTTGCGGACGGTATTTACGATATAGAACTACCATAAAAATAAAATTTTACTTATGGTGTATTCCCAATAAATGCAACAGACCATGTTCAACTAATTTATTGATTTCATCATTTACTTCCAAAGCGTGTTCTTTTGATTGTTTCCTTGCTTGTTCGTAGGAAATCACCAGATCTCCCAAATTCAGAAAACCATTGATTTTGATAAATATATTTTTTGTTTTCTTGTTCAACCTCGCTTCGTTTAAAGGGAAGGATAAAACATCCGTTGTTCCCACTTGGTGCATGTACTTACGATGCAATCCGGCCATGACTTTATCATCGACAAAGTTAATACTCACTTCAACCAACATGGGAATTTTTTGGTCTTTTAAAGTTTTATTGACTGTTTTCTTAACGCCAAACAAATCGACTGGATAGCCGCCGCTATAAATGCTTATTTTATTCATGCTGTTTGATTCTCACCCAAAATATCTTTCAATGTCCCGGCTACAATTTGACCATCAGCCCTACCTTTTAACTTTGGCATGCAAAAAGACATTGCCTTGCCAAAATTTGAGCGGTCAGCTTCGGAAAGAACTGCCAAAATTTTATTAATTTCTTCTCTTACTTCTTCTTCGGACATTTGTTTTGGCAGGTATGAAAGAATTATTGCCAACTCTTTTTCCTCTTTTTCCCACAAATCCTGTCTATTTCCCTTTTTAAACATTTCTATCGACTCTTTGTGTTTTTTGACTTCTTTTGACAAAACTTCTTCGACTTCCAAATCTGACAAATCGTGCTGTTTATCAATCCTCGCATAGTTAATCGACGACAATAACGACCTGATAACCAAAGTTTTGGTTTCATCGTGTGTTTTCATCGCCGTTTTCAGATCTTCCTGTAATTTTGAAAGAAACATGTTTTTAGTAAGTCTTTCTGCCGCGTTTTTTCTTCTGTTCTGCCTTTTTCAGTTTTCGAAGAAGAGCGGGCTTTTGATAAAATTCTCTTTTTTTCAACTCCTGCAAAATACCTTCTGCCAAAACCTTTTTATTGAATTTGCGAATCAGAGAATCAGAAGAATCTCCCGGCTGGGCTTTAACAACAACCATAAATAAAAAACACCCCCTTCAATAGCAATTTGAAATGATAAATATCTCGCAAAGCTAATTTAGCCTTGTCAAATTTTAAAATTTCAAACTTAAAATTTCAAATTATCAGAGTATCTATATCTTATACCCTACGGCCTCTTTTTTCCATCCTCCAATTAAATGTATGTGGAGATGAAAAACTATTTGTCCTGAACCCTCACCGTTATTGATCACAATTTTATAACCGGTTTTATGAACATTTAATTGTTTGGCCAAATCTCGAATTTTAAGAAGCATTTTACCCAATAATTTTGCGTGTTTATCTTGCGCGTCGGAAAGTGACGCAAAATGTTCTTTGGGAATAACAAGTACATGTACTGGCGCAGCCGGTTTTATATCTTTAAACACCAAAATATCTTTGTCCTCAAAAACTTTAATGGACGGTAAATCTCCATGTACTATTTTACAAAAAATACAGCTTGACATAGGTCAATTTTAAATTTTAAGTTTGAAATTTTAAAAAATTATTTAAACTATTCTAATACTTGTATGATCTCTTCTAGCTTCAATTTTGTCGGCCTCATGTCTGGATTCGCCGACGATCCGTTTAACAAAAGCGCCCTGCTGGAATGCAGATACCAAGTCGCATCAGGATCCATTTTTTTAAACTTGTTGTATGCCTCTGTAAAATTTATTCCCTTTTGCGGAAGGGCGTGAATCCTGATATGGCCTTTTTTGGGATCTTTTGAAACCACAACTTTAAATCCTTTTTCCTGAGCCAGATGCATAAACATTTCATTGCTTGTTTCTGTGGCCACTGCCTTGCCCCATTTTGTTTCAAATTTTATTCCGTTTTTGATTATTTTTTCAGCCTCAATTTTAGCTTTCAAAACTTCCAAGGCCGCATCCAGAATTGTCAATCCTATTTCCAAATGCTTAGAACTCTGACCTTTATATAAAGCTCTAATCCCGCGGATGATCTGTCTTTCGTTGAATAAGAATGTATAAAAATCATCTTGAGAATTCGGGATTACTATATCTTCGGCATTATGATCAATCCTTAAAACCACATCTACCAATCTGTCGACTGCTTGAGATTTTATCTTATCAATTTTATTTCTTACTTCATATCCGTCACTTGTTTTTATATATTCCCAGACCAAAACCGCCGCGCACGTTTTTTTGTCTGTCTGATGATGATCCAGCTCCCCAAACCCTGTATCCACCCACAGTTCTTCTGAATTTAATCGTTGATCGCAAGTCGTCGATTTACGTTGGCTCTTTAATCCTGCCGGCACGAATTTGACCTCAGCGTTTTCCCATCCTGGGAGAAAACGAAGAATCAACCAAACCGATGTCATAGCATCTAAATCCGGATTAAGATGTGTAATGATTGTTTTCATAATCTTTGTAGTATATAAGTTAAGTTAAAAGTAGTAAAGCAGTATTGTAATAAAAACTGCGTAGACACTACGCAATTAACTACTGTTTGGTCGCTCCTGCCCAGCTCCAACCGATCGGCTCAAACTGGACACATGTTTTGTGATATCCAAAGTTACGAAAGTTACGAAGTTAACCGGGCAGAAAAAACGGGATTAAAAGAGATCGTAAGGAAGTTATACCCATCTTACTCTGATTTGCAGCTTTTTCTAGAGCGAAAAAGCAGATTAGGAGATCACTGGAAAATTTTCTTCAGAAATTTCCAGTGTAAAGGGTATATACCAAAAAAACTCTTTTGCAAACATGAGTTTGTTTGGTATAAAACCAAATTCAAACTAGGTCGAAGCGGCTTCGCGATTTTTTCTTCTAATCTTGTTGTAATAAGAACGCCTTGCATATTTGGTCCGCAGATTTGAAACACAATAAATTTTTCCCAAAGAACCTATGACATGGGGATTATCCACTAAAATTTTACCATAATATTGAACGAACATATATAATAAATAACTATTAAGTGTATAAATCCCAAGCGGAAAAGGATTCTGTTCTGCTTTTTCCTCTGCAAAGTATTCTGGTATTGGAAATATTCCATTTCTGCTCCAAAAATCACTTAAAAGTCTACTTGGATAAAGATCTGTCAACCTGTTATCGCCAACCCTTAAGGCAAGATTCCGTCCATCTCTTAGCCGATGTAATAAATCAAGTTCCTCCGGCAACACCTCTAATGGACGCCGGTACATAACAGGACGAAGTAGTCTAGCAATTTTTTCTATTTGAGCACTTGGCAAGTCTTCTACCACCTGGTTTGCCCCCCTTAAAGCCATTGCTCTTTCGAATTCACCAATCAATTCTCTTTCTGCCAATAAATAATACAATTCTTTCATTCTGGAAGCGCAAAAAGACGGTGCCAGAATTTTGATTTTATCAAGATCGTTTCCGGCCAAGAGCAATGCCGCATCGCGCAGGTTTTTAAACGGATGCCGAAGCGAAAAAATAGATGCAATAGCCAAAACGATCAAAGTTCTTTCCTGTTCTTCTGTTCTTTGTATCGCTTCTAAATATGTCTTATACTGCCCGGTGTATAAATTGTGTACAATTTCAAATTGTTTTCCCCGTGCAAGTCTTGCTCTTAAAAAAAGAGGCAGGGAAACAATTTGATTTAGCCAGGCCTCATCTCTTCCGGGCTTTCTTGTCCACGCATCTAATATCAGATATTGATTGTGTGATATGAAAACTCTTCTTTTGGGATCCTCTTTGTAAAAAATAAAATATTCCCGGCCGTCGCTTGCGCATCCAAAAAACCGCTCCATATCTTCAAACAAATCATGAAAAAGAGCATCTTCTATGTCTTCTCTGTCAGTAGCGTTATACTTGGGACTAGATTCGTTTGTTCTCCGGTCTATTATTTCCAAAAGCGCAAGCGCTAGCGGGTGGTTGATAAAACTGTCTCCAGTTCTTCTTTTTTCATGGAAAGAATACGCAAATTCGATAAATTCTTTTATTTCCTGAAATCTCTGTGCATACCCATCAAACGCGATCTCTATTTCTGCCCAGGCATATGACTGAAAATTTTTTTCATTTCCAGGCTCAAATCCCAGGAGCATGAAATACCGGTTAAAAGTTTTCATTTCCTTCGTGGCATTTGGTGATTGATTCAAGATCCGGTCAATAAGGTCTATTAATTTCGGTTCCAAGTTTTTCTCGTGCAGTTCTTGAAATCTCCTCAAGATGTCCGGCGAAACCAAGTCCGAAAGCTTGTGACCCAAAAGATGTTGGAATCCAAATCTCTCAAAAGCGTCTTTTCTGATTAATGCCAAATGCCTTTTCTTTTCAACAACAAATTTTTCTCCCCGAAGCATTCTTTTGATCTGGGGATTGTTTAATAGCAGTTTGATTAAAACACTTTCTTGGTGACCCATTAAGGTTTTCATATCAGTAAATCTGCCGGTAGAATCATATGAGGAATTGCCAAGGGGTGGATTTTCACCCTTTTCTGCCATCGCCTCAATCATAAGAATATCCTCTTGATCCAATTCTCCGTTTTGACGCAGTTTGTTTAAATAGTGATTGCAGATTGCTTCAAATACCGCAACAACATTTTCTTGGTAGTCATATAATTCCGGCTGATTTTGATTTTCAGGTTTAATCATGATTCTATCTTGAATAAGATGTTCTTTTTCCTCTTCCAATAAAGCTTTCGCTTCTGCATACCTTGTTTGCCAATTGGTTTTGCCTGACATCAATATTAATTCTTCAGCAAACCGTCTTCTTTTCTCAATCGTGTCAAAGGAACTGATTTTGTCGATTATCCTTTTTGTAAATCCCATTTTCCTCAGGATTTTTCGGGCGATAGTAAATTCTCTTTGGGCATATATTTCTTCAATTGGCTGTTTATCTCCGCGCATAAAACGGCGACCGAAATTTTTAAACTGCATCAAGGCTGACAATTGATGCTGTGCGATTATTTTCCTCAGAAACAAACTGTTTTCAAGTCCTGTTCCAAGAAAGATATCTGCAACAGTCATAATCTCATATATCTGCCGATGCGTATCGCTGTGGTGAAATTGATTACCATCCAATTCTGATACAAATGACTCTTTGGTTGAATTCGCGGCAAAAAAAGGACGCTGTGTTGATCTTTGAACTGATAATTTGCGCATCAGCGTTAAAAACGGAGCAAACATATCAAACCGGTCAGCGCATATTACCAAAGCTTTCCCAACATTCATTGATTCTTTTTGCTCGTCTGTCAAATTATTAAAAAGCGGCGCACTAAAATCAATTTTTGTTCCATCCGCCAAAACTATTGTCTCGCCCGCAAGAAACCTATGCAGCATGGGGTTGGATTGCTCAAAATCAGGAAGCAGTCCGTATCTGGTCTTTTCTCCGGCATTCTGGGCAATTGTTCGATTTTTGCTTAATTTATGAATCATAACCTGCATGATCTGTTGCGGTGATAAGGTTTTTATATCAATTGTTCCTTCTTCCAAATCTTCTATTAATTTGCGGCTGATGCTAATGCGGCGACCATCAATATCATAAGAATAATCTTTATCATTGGGTACATATTCAGTCGCGTCTGCTCTTTTTGTTGCCGCAAATTGTTCCCGCAGCGGCCTTGTACCATCATGGTCTATATGAAAAAAAGCATCAATAGCACTAATCTCCCATGCTTTTTTTTCTGGTATATTTCTTTCTTTGGCGTATGTTAAAAATGTGACTAACCGCATTATCGCCGCAGCATCTTCATGTCCATCTTTTTCCTGCATTTCTATTCCTCTATCCTGATTCCAAACCTTGACAAGGGCCTGATGAATGTCGTGGGTATGCGCAAAACTTCCAATCGCATCGATAACAGGATCCCATGTAATTTTTATCTCCGGAGAATTTTGAAAAACCAAACGGACAAAGTCTCTGACCCGGCGGAAATGATCATGACCATGATCTCTGATTTTCATATCCGAATACACTCTGGTCAGATATTCCCCAAGCTGGGAATTGACACACGAAAGAGCATGCCTATATCCATTTATGCCACGTATGGCCAAATCTAGTTTTTGTGACCGCCGGAAAAATTCCATTTCGCGACGCAACCTGTCTTTGATCCCGCCATGCTTTGGCTGATACGTGGTAACAGCTTTCTGAACTGAAGGACTCGCGTCAAATCTGCTCACAAGCGCGCTCGAAACCGCCTGCCACATGTATCCCGGAACACTAAATACATCATGACTTAATACTGCATCAATAACATGCCTTGGATTTCGTATGTTATCGCCCACAAAAGTTTTAATACGATTTTCAATACTCATATTACAAAAAACCTCTCTTGCGAGAGGTGAAAATTACACTTTGTTGGGTACAGATTTGACTATGCAAATCTGCCTTTTTTTGAAATTCAAGAAATTGTTAAATTCATCTTCTGCCTTCATAGCTTCCAAAAAAACAACGATTTATGTTCGTTGTTTGAAATTTGACAACATTATAGGATATGGTCTGGAACTTGTCAAGCGTAAAATAAACAAGCTATGGGTCAATCTGTCTGGAAAATTTCCCGCGATACAAAGCTTTTCCTATGAGCTTTTCAAAAACGACCTGGCAAATACGCTCTCCGGCAATAAGTTCCAGAGTGTTTGGACTTAGGTTTGTAATCTCCAAAACCTGATGATTATCAACCCCGGGCTGAATCAGGCCAGCAGAAATATGAATCAGAAGGCCCAGGCGGGCAAAACGACTTCTCCCTTCAATCCAGGCACAAATATTATCAGGAAGCGTTATTTTCTCAATCGTAATGCCCAGCACTGTTTCCTTGGGTTTCAGAAACAGCTTCTCTGCTTTGATTTCTTTTGTGTAATTGTGATAATTTGTATTCTCGCAGATACTAATCGGATTATCAGATTTTTCATAAACCCGAAACGTATTTCCCAAACGAAAATCAATCGAGGCCTCTTTTACCTGGTCAAGCGATAACTCCGGCTCAATTTTTATTGAACCGTTTTTGAGTTCTGCAAGCAATGCCTGATGAGAAAGAATAGACATGGTGGTTTATTATATTAATTTAACCAAAACGCGCGCAAGCTTATCCGGATCATGGCGAATTAAACTTCTCCTAAGCACATCCCCTGTTATTTTTTTCACTTCTTCTTTGGCGATAAAGTCTTTTTTAATAATATTTCTGCCGGACAGACTATCAAGATCAATATTGACCGGAAATTCATCTTCTTTTTCGTATTTCCGAAGTATTGATGAAGGAAATTTGCCGGTATTCACGATGACTACATCAATTTTCCGTCCCAGGTATTTTTCCATTTCACAAACATGATCTTTCACTGTAAAATTATATGTCTGCCCCTTTTTTGTCATCAGATTCACAACATATACCACTTTTCCTCTGGATTTCTGAATCGCATCGGGAACACCCCTGACAACAATGTTTGCCAACAAGCTGGTGTATAAATCCCCCGGACCAATGACAATTAAATTTGCATCGCGGATAAATTTGTCTGCTTTTTCAAATATAACGGCTCTGGGCTGCAATGAAAGTTTGGATATATGCAGTCTCCCGTTGTGTTTTGGCTCGTCAATCTCGTGTTCCTCCCTGACTATTGTTCCATCTTCGTATTTGGCAACTAGGTTTGTCCTGGTTAAAGAAACCGGCAGAACCCGTCCTTTTATATGTAAAAGTTTGCCTGCCTGTCTGATTGCTTCCACCTGATCTCCGGTTATTTTGGAAAGCGCGGCGATAAATAAATTTCCAAAAGTATGTCCTTGTGTTCCCGGTCCCTGCGGAAAACGATACATAAAAAGCTGTCTGATGATTTTTTGCGTAAAATCACTCGAATAATCCGTGAGGGCCACAAGACACTGTCTGACGTCTCCGGGCGGCAAAAGTCCAAATTCATCTCTGATAATTTTGCTCGATCCCCCACTGTCTGCCATGGAAACAACAGCCGTCAAATCCAGTGGATATTTTTTCAATCCCGATAAAACCACGAATGTTCCGGTTCCTCCGCCTATCACTACAATTTTTTTCATATCATCATATTATTTTTGGACTTGGATTATAGCAGATTGGGCATGATATTGGTAATTTCATTGATGTTTGAGGATTAAGATATTTCATCATTTTTTAAAAATTAATATCTCATGATTTTCAAACACCCTCTCTAAAAAACCATACAAAAACTTTCCCAACCCTTTTTCTTCCCTCCCGACTAAAATATATTTAATACCGTTTATTTCTAAAAAATCTTTTGCTTCTTGTTCGGACATTTCGCCTTTATAAAATTTCTCCACCAGGCTGGTCTTTTTGTGATAATCCAATGTTTCGTTGGTATGTCCCCAAAAAACCGTGTTACCGGAAATCATCGGCACCAAACCGGACAACGACTGATATGTTAGAACCGTGTCCTGGGAACTGCTGTTATCCTCCAGAAATTTTAACCCGGTCATATATTCTTTGGGCGGCCAAATATAATACGCGTCATAATACAAATGAACCTCGTGCCAGAAATCAAGCCACAAAGTGGGAAAAGAAAGTATAACAGTGACAAGCACAACAATGGTGATAACAATTATATTTTTACAAAGGCGGAAAATTGAAAATGCTGCCAAAATGGAAAAAACAACAAAAAGCGGGGTTTGTACAAAACGCAGAGAATTAACCTGGTAAAAATTAGGAAGAATTAGGGCCAGGAAAAAATTAACAATAATAAATAATATTAAAAGAAGTATTTTACCATCCCTATTTTTGTTTTTAAAAATCAAAAACGACGGAAGTGAAAGCAGAAAAACCGGGCCCAGCAATAAAACGATATCCCAGAGATTTAAAAAACCGCTGTTTTCTTTATCATACAAAAAATACGGAAGGAATGGATATTTTTGTTGAAGATAATAGAGATAAGAAATGGCGGGAAGAAAAAAGAGAAAATTGACGATGAAAAATTTAAGATCGTCTGTTCCCCATTTGACAGAAGACCGAAAAAATATTAAAGAATTAATAAGAGTAAAACTAAAAACAACACCCAGATATAAAATCATGTTTGACGGACGGAAAAATGTGGTGAAAAAAACGATAAAACCTGATAATATCAGAAGCGTATTATTTTTCTTTTCCCAAAATCTTATAAATAAAATTAAACAAATAATAAGAGATATATTGCCGAGCAAAAAGTGCGGCTGGATGACAAAACGATTAAATACTTGAACTTCCGCGATCATCCGCGATAAATTCGGCACCGTCACAACTGCGTTTCGCATAATCGGAAATGAACTGGAAAACAAAACAAAAATAAAAGCGGTTAGTCTTTTTAATAAATTTGCAAGATTTTCTTGCGCAAAAATTTGCTTAATTAAAAAATAAATTGCAAAAAGATAGAATAAACCAAAAACAAAACGGCTTAAATGATACATGGCAATCGCGCTAATTCCCAAAAAACCAGCGATACGACCTAACACAAGATAGGGAAAATAAAGAAACGTTTTGGGAAAACTCTTTTCTGTCGTAAATTTATCCTCGTACCAAAAATTGCCGTTTATTCCCTGTTTGATTGTCGAGACATAACCCGCGTAGTCAGCGGTGTAAAATGTCGTTCCGACATAAAACCGATCAATGGGAGTTGCTTTTAAACGATAATAGATGGGGTAGAAAGAAATTATCAAAACAAACAGCGACAGGACTAAAACTATCAGATATTCGATTTTTTTCATTTTTCTGGATTTTAGTAGCTTTGGGCAAAATACCAAAGATGTTTGGCATCTCTGCCACAATAGACACAGACTCCTTTTTCTTCCTTGGCATCCAACGGCAGACATCTGGTTGAAGCCTTGGTTTCTGATTTTATTTTTTCCTCACAATTTTTATCCTCACACCAGAAAGCTTTGATAAAACCTTTTTTATTTTTCATAATTTGTTGAAATTCATCGTAGTTTTCAACCCTAAAAGTATTATCCAGTGTAAATTTTTTGTGGCGCATGTACATTGCTTTTTGTATTTGTTCCAATAAAGCCATGATACGTGTTTTTAAATCGGCTTCTGCTATGGTTTCTTTTGTTCCATCGTCTCTTCTTACCAGTGTCGCTGTCTTTAGCTCGGTTTCTTTTGTGCCGATTTCTATTCTTATTGGAACTCCTTTAAGCTCCCACTTGTTGAATTTAAACCCAACGGTCTCGCCTTCTTTTTTGTCGATTTCAACCCGCAAATCTGAAAGCATATCTTTAATATTTTCGCAATACTTATATATTTTTTCCTGTTTTTCATCTTTTACTATTGGCACGATAACAATTTGGACTGGTGCGATTTTCGGAGGAAGAACCAATCCATTGTCATCACCGCAGCTTAAAACCAAACCGCCGATGCATCTTGTTGAAAATCCCCAGCTGTTTTGATAGGGATATAAAGGTTTTCCTGATTTATCCTGCACTTTCCAATCAAATGCTTTAGCGAAATTTTGTCCGAGATCATGCGAAGTACAAGCCTGCAGGGCCTTGCCATCCGGCATCAGTATTTCATAGGTAAAAGTTTTATCAGCGCCGGCAAATTTTTCAGTCTCACTTTTGATTCCGGCAATGCCATACATCGCCATCAACTCGTTGTAGGTTTGTTTGTAGGCATTTAAGCCCCAAAGCACCATTTCTATATTTTCTTCGTGGGTCGCATGCGCGCAATGCCCTTCCTGCCAAAGAAATTCAGATGTCCGCAGAAATAAATATGTCCTTTTTTCCCAACGGACAACATTGTTCCATTGGTTAATCAAAACCGGCAAATCGCGCCATGAATGCGTCCATTTTTTGTACATGTCATACATCACCGTTTCTGAAGTAGGCCGAACAACCAGTTTTTCTTTTAACTCTTCACCACCGGCTATGGTCACGAGCGCAAAATGAGGAGAAAACCCTTTAACGTGATCTTTCTCTAGATTCAAAAACTTTTCCGGAATAAAAAGAGGAAAATACGCATTTTTTACTCCTTTGTTTTTTATCAGTCTATCCAAAAACGATTGTATTTGCTCCCACAAGGCATAACCGTATGGCCTTATTACCATACAACCTTTCACCGGCGCATAATCTGCCAACTCTGCTCTTAGAATAATCTCGTTATACCATTGCGAGAGGTTTTCAGATTTTTTGGTTAAAAACTTTTTCTGCATGATGTTTGTCATAATCATTAAAAACTTAAAACGGCAATTTGAGTGTGTGGAGAAAATTTTTGATCACTGTCAATTTTGATAAATCGGAAAGTGTGATAAACACAATAAGAAATAAAATAATCGCAACCCCAATCCCCTGGGAAACTTTTTCAATCCGGTTGATTTTTTTTCTGCCTAAAAATATTTCCAGGATAATAAGAAAAAACCGCCCGCCATCCAGGGCTGGAATCGGAAGCATATTCACAACCGCCAGATTTAAACTGAGAAGTCCCAAAAGCTGTAAAATACCCATCAATCCGCCCAGCGCGACAACCTGTCCTGTCACCTGATAAATACCAATCGGTCCGGCCACCTCCTTCGGAACTGTGGCTTTTGAAACAAGCTGCCACACAACATCCATGATACCTTTGGCTATAAAACCTGTCATTTTAAAAGCTTCTATTGTGCCGTAAAAAGGGGCTTCCCAAAGTTTATAAGTTTTAATTTCTAAATTAGAAATAGCCACTCCCATCGGGCCTTCATTTTTGGGATACACTTCTCTGGGAACAAGACTCACTGTCAGGTTTTCGCATTTTTCCTCTTTTTTTTCTACTTGTTTCTGTCCGCATCTTTGTATAAACAAACTCACCGACTTTCCCGCATTCTTTTTTGTTTCGGCAATCAACCCTTCCGCCGTCTTTATTTTTACTCCGTTGATACTAACAATCACGTCATCGACTTTTAGGCCGGAAAAATTGGCCGGGGTGTTTGGCAGGACTTCCTGTATTCTCACTTTTTCGGTCGGCACTACAACTCCCTGGGTAAACAAATATGTAATAACAACCACTCCCAGAACAAAATTCATTGCCACTCCGGCTGTTAAAATCCCCATTCTCTCCAGTTTTGACCTCGCGCAGAATGCCCTGTTGTCAACTATTTTTTTTATCTTATGCTTTTTGCTTTTAATTTCGTCTGTTGTTTCTCCGTTTTCCCCATACAGCCTGACAAATCCTCCGAAAGGCAATGCATTCAATGTATATTCTGTCTCCCCAATTTTTTTGCCAAACAATTTCGGCGGATAACCCAAACCAAATTCCTCAACTTTTACGCCGATTATTTTTGCCGCTAAATAATGTCCCAGTTCATGAACAATGACAAGGATGGAAAGAAGAAGAATAAAAACAATTAGGGTCAACATTGATTGATTATAAATTTATAATTTTAATACCTCAGAGGGTCAAGAGCTCTTTCTCTTTTATCTCACCAAGCAAATCAATCTCACCTATCACCTTATCAACTAAATCCTGCAACTCTTTTTCCAATCGTTTGACTTCATCTTCGTTTTGTGCACCAGATTGAATTTCGTCAATCATTTCCCTTCTTGACTGTCTGACCATCACTCTTGCGCCTTCCAGTTTCTGGTGCATCATTTTTACCAGCTCAATTCTTCGTTCCTCTGTCAACATCGGAACCGTAATTCTAATCAGATTATTATCAACAACCGGATTAAGCCCGATGTTCGCGCCTAAAATAGTTTTGGCAATTTCATTGATGTTTGTTTGATCAAAAGGAGTAACCAGCAAAATATGAGGTTCCGGAGCAGTGATGGTTGCAAGCTCAATAAGTCGCATGGCTGCGCCATACGCGCTGATTTCCAAGTTTTCGATCAGGGAGGGAGCGGCGCGGCCTGTACGAATCGTTGCTAAATCCTGTTTCAGAAGATCAATGGTCTTATGGAATTTTATTTTCGCTTTTTCGATTAATAAATCGCTCATTCGTTTATTGAAAATCTTTGCAGTCTTCCAATTTTAATATTTTCACCAAGTTTTAAGATTTTATTTTTTATTAAATCCTTAATTGTTAGTCCATTATCTCTGATATATGGTTGCTTTTCAAGATCTGAAATATCTTTGGGATCCATGGCCGCAATCTGCATACAGATTTCATGCGACAATTCCAAAAAATCATCGGTCCTGGCAACAAAATCCGTCTCGCACAACAATTCGACCATGGCTCCAACCCGGCCTGTTGCATGAATATAGGAAGAAATAATTCCCTGTTTGGTTTCCCGGTCAGCTTTTTTTTCTGCCTTTTCAATCCCTTTTTTTTGTAATATTTTTTTTGCCTCCGCAAGATCACCACTGGTTTCTTCCAGGGCTTTTTTGCATTCCATAATGGAAATGCCTGTTTGTTCACGAAGCTGTTTGATAAGATCGGTGTTAATCATAAAAACAAAACTTTTTACTTTCTCGTTTTGGATTTGGCGCTTTTCTCTGTTTTTTTCACTTCTTTCGCATTTTGTTTTTCTGCAATTTCTTTCCCTTCCAAAACCGCATCAGCCATCAAGGATACAATGAGTTTGATACTGCCCACGGCATCATCGTTTGCCGGAATGACATAGTCAATAAGCGTTGGGTCGCTGTTGGTGTCAACCACTCCGACAACTTTAACACCAACCTTATTTGCCTCCAAAACACAATTTAATTCCCTGTGAACATCCAAAACAAAAAGAACATCGGGAATTGACTTTAAATCTTTTATTCCCTGATAGAGTCTTAACAGCTTATTCAACTCCAGTTGAAATTTTCCGACCTCGGCTTTTTTATAAATTCCTTCCTCATTTTTAATCAAATTTTCCAGATTTCTGATCCGGTCTAAATTCTTTTTTACTTCTTCCCAATTGGTGATCAAACCTCCAACCCACCTTTGGCTGATATAAAACACGGATGACCTTTTGGCTTCTTCTTCAATAAATTCTTTTGCCTGTCTTTTTGTTCCGACAAACACAACAGTTTTCCCCAAAGATAACTGTTCTTTGAGAAAATTGTACGCGGCTTCCAGGCCGGCTTTGGTTTTTACCAAATCGATAATATGAATATTCTCGCGGCTTGAATAAATAAAAACCCGGGCCTTGGGATTCCAACGCGCAACCTGATGTCCGAAATGACATCCGGCCTCCAGAAGCTGACGCAGACTGATGTTGAGCATAAAAATATCTCCTTATACCGCCATCTGGTAGGGGATTTTATTCAGGAGATTACTACCAGATGTGTGAATTAATTAATAAGTGATTTTAACTGATCTTAAGGCCAAATACAAGATACTATTTTTTAATGAGATTGTCGATGAGATTTTCAAATAAACATTCTATCGTCACTGGCCCCACACCTCCGGGCACGGGCGTAATAAATGAGGCTTTTTGGGAAACCAAGGGGAAATTCACATCACCAATAGTTTTCCCGCCCATAAAATTTATACCGGCATCTATTATCACGGCATGGTTTTTTACCATGTCGGCGGTGATTAAATCCGGTTTGCCGACCGCTGAAACTATGATATCTGCATTTTTTGTAAATTCTTTTAAATTTTTTGTTGTACTCCGGCAAAGCGACACCGCCGATCCCATGTCAGACAAAAGCATAGCAAGCGGTTTTCCCAATTCAACACCGCCACCAACAACGACGGAATTCTTGAAAGAAAAGGGTTTCGAAAAGGACGAAGGCGCGGCAAGCGCAAGAATCTCCCTGATCGCCCTGACAGTCGCCGGCAATAATGAAGACGATCCGTACAGCAATCTTCCTAAATTTTCATTAGTCATGCAATCCGGATCCTTAGACGGCGAAACGTGTGCCATCAAATCCACCGCCTGAAAACTTTTGGGAACAGGCAATTCCAATAAAATTCCATCAACTTTTGAATCGGAATTTTTTTCTTTTATGAAATTTACTACTGTTTTTCCGTCTGTTTCTCTTTTGAATATTTGTTTTTCGAAATCAACTCCCAGTCTTCTGGCCGCCATTTCTTTCATTGAAAGATAAAGATCGATATCCTTTTTATTGCCAATACCCACCGCAACCAGCTTGGGTTTTCTGTTTAAATCATTGGATACCCGAATAATCCTGTTCCTCAGAATCTTTTCTTTATTTCGCGCGAATTCGCGCCCGTTGAAAATGATTGGCATGGATGAGAAATTAGAAACTAACGTATTCCAGGCACCGGAAATTTTCTGCAAAATTTCATAATTTGACTACGAATATCTGTTATTTTTTTGTTTTTGACAATTTCTTCCCGAAAATTTTTTAGAAATTGCACTCTTGCTTCCTTGTTTTCCGGAAGACGGTATGGCCTTAGCTCTTTTAAAATTTCTGCGATCCAAAAACCAACTTTTTTCATTTCCTCTTCTTTCATTCCTCTTGTAGTTAAAGCTGGCGTGCCCATTCTTGCGCCGGAAGGATAAAACGGAGAACATGGTTCCTGGGGAATTGTATTTTTATTCACGGTTATTCCACCAGTCTCAAGCGCGTATTGCGCAAAATAGCCTCCGCCGGGACCCGTAATATCCGTCACATCAACTAAGATCATGTGGTTTTCTGTTCCGTTTCCAACTAATTTTATGCCGTTTTTTAATAATGTTTTAGAGAGTGTTTGACAATTTTTAACAATTTGTTTCCCGTATGTTTTAAAGCTTTGACTACCCGCCTCTTTTAACGCCACGGCGATGGCTGTTGTCTGGTGATTATGAGGACCACCCTGCAGGCCCGGAAATACTGCTTTATCAATTTTTTCGGCCAATTCCGGATCTTTTTTCAATCCTTTTGCTGTCACCATAATCATTCCTCCCCTAGGACCCCGCATAGTCTTGTGCGTGGTCGTGGTTATGATGTGGGCAAATGGAACCGGACTCTTATGCACGCCGGCAATAATGAGCCCTGCTACATGGGCAATATCGGCAACTAAATATGCTCCGACCAAGTCAGCAATTTTCCCGAATTTCTCAAACTCCAATTCAAAAGGATATGCAGTTGCACCAACCCAAATTAATTTTGGTTTAAATTTTTTAGCCAGTTTTTCAACTTCTAAATAATCAATCTTACCGCTTGGTAATACATGATACGGCACACTTTTAAAATAGCTGCCAGTGATGCTTACTTTCCATCCGTGAGTGAGATGTCCTCCATCAGGAAGATTGTGTCCCATAATGGTGTCGCCCGGTTGAAGCAAGGCAAAATATACTGCAAAATTCGCCGGCGAACCGGAATAGGGTTGAACATTCGCATGGGGTACGCCGAAAAGTTTTTTGGCCCTTTCTATCGCCAAAGTTTCAGCCGCGTCAGCATTGTCATTGCCTCCATAATATCTTTTGCCGGGATATCCCTCGGAGTATTTGTTGGTAAATATTGAACCCAAAGCTTCTAAAACGGCCGGGGAAACGTAATTTTCCGAAGGAATCATCTCCAAACCTTCTTTTTGGCGCTTGGTCTCAAGATCAAGAATTTTTTTGATTTCCGGATCAGTTTTTTGAATGTAGCTTGTCATGGTGGGATAAATTTCATTATACTTTATTCAAGAAATTTAGGCAAAGGGGAAAAATTTAAAACTTAAAACTATCCTTTATATATCACGTGGCATTTCCGGCATACCGCGATATACATATCCAAACCCGCAACAGCAACTCTGGCGGTTGTGCCAGCGACTCTTTCCGTGTGGTCAGCCGGCGCGCCGCATTTTTGACAAACCGCATACATCAAAACCGGAAAATCGGCAATTTGAAATAATTTCTTCGTAGGACCAAATTCTCGGCGTTTATAATCATATGCCAAACCAGATCCTGTCACACTTATTCCCATTTTCAGTATTTTTTTAACAACAGCAACGGTTTTTTCTTTATGAAAAAAATTCAGTTCGTCCAATATCACGTGTTCAAAATTATCTTTGGCGATATCGATCAAATCTTTGGGTTTATTCATATCCACAAAAACAGCTTTGGCAAATTTTTTATCGTGGCTTGCCAGCATTGGCCTGTCTGTATATCGCGTGTCAATTGAAGGCTTGACAACCAACACTTTCTTTCCCAAACCGTTGAGGATCTCCACAAGTTTGATAAGTTTTGTTGTTTTCCCGGAAAACATCGGACCGGAAAAAATGGTGAGAATTGGTTTTGGCATAAAATTTAACACAAGGTTGATAAAAAATTATAATCGGCTATTATTGCTCTTTATTGCCAGGCTTAGCAATTCTTGCTGGATATCTTCTTTTCCCCGCATTTGGTCATTCTTCATACACTCGATTTTAATCCAGTTTTTTTTATGGTTCAATAACCAAGAATACATTTTCTCTGACTCTTCCATATGTTTTCGATTGATTTCCGAAATATCTTTATTTCCATTTAAATAGGCTTTATCATTTTTTTGGCTGGACAGTTTTTGTCCGACTTGCCAGGGAACATATAAATAAATTACAAGATTCTCGCGCGGCATTTTATGCACCCGGTATTCCAATTCGTCCAGCCATTCCACAAATTTTTCTCTCTCGTCCGGGGAAACTTTTGCCGCCTGATGAGCAATGGAGCTTGTGACATAGCGATTGGCAACCACCATGTACCCTTTTTTCAACCAGTCGTTTATTTGATCGCGCATCGACAGCCGGTCAAGAGCATATGCGAGAGATATGAGATAGGGTGACACTTTTCCGATCGAACCAAACTCGCCTCTTTGAAAACGCGCAACGATTTCTCCATGAAAAGAAGTGTAGTAGCGGGGAAATTCTATGGTCTTGACTTTAATATGGCTTTTTTTTAAATTTTCCACAAGCAGTTTCGTCTGCGTTGCTTTTCCCGACCCATCCGCCCCTTCAATAACAATTAATTTTCCTTTATGCTTTTTGATTTCCTTTATGTATCTCACAAAGTCGCTGATCACTGCCTTGATGTTATCTTCATCATAGTGTTCTAGATATAGACTGTCGGAGGGGTTTCCGGCTATCATGGGTGAAAGCTTGTTTGGACTTTCTTTATAAAAAAGGCAAAGAACCGGCTTGTCCAAAGTCAGGGCATAGGCAATTTCAGATCCAACACCCAATGATGGTTCGGAAACTTCAGCCACTACAATATCCGCGTCTTCGATCTTTTTTTTCTCGCGGGAAAAAATATCTTCCGCTTTCTTACCATCGCCGTTTAATTCCGGTTTTTCCAATAGAAGCTGCTCGCCGTGCACTTGGTTTGATTTGGATTTTAAGTGGGAAATAATTTTTTGGTACTGTTTCAGAAATTGCCTGCCGGAAGAAAAAGAGGCGGTGAAATAGACATTCATAAATTTAAAATTTAAAATTTTTTATCTGCCTGATCACTGATTCTATGTCTTTTTTATTTTCCACAATATTGATTTCATCCGTTTCTATCCTCAAAACCGGAATTTTTTTATTTTTTGCAACCCATTTTTCCAACAGCCAATTCAGTAAAACCAAATACCAGCGGGGAACTTTCGCCTCAAAACCGCGGGCTCTTTTATTAATCCTTTCCTCAATCACTTCGACTGAAGTTTTTAAATAAATTATTAAATTGGGAACCGGCAGCCTGTCAATTAACATATTGTAAAATTTCTGGTACAGGCAAAATTCCGCCTGGTTCATGTGTCCGGCCTCATACTGCGCTTCTGCCCAAACACAGACATCCTGATAAATCGGCGTATCTAAAACCACGGATTGTTTCTTTAGAAGTTCTTGAATATATTGCATTTGTTTTATTTTTTCCGTCAAAAAAAACGTCTGCGAATGAAAAGCCCAACGGTGCATGTCGTTGTAAAAATCCTTTAAGAATGGGTTGTCGGCGAAATTTTCTTCCAGAAGTTTGTAGTCCAAATGTTTGGCGATCAGTCTGGCAAGCGTGGTTTTTCCGCTTCCCATCGACCCCATGACGGCGATGAAGTGAGATTTGGTCATATATAATATATAGTGTAGCAAAAAATCCTATACATTTTATACCTTAAAAACGAGTTCCATCCCAAATTCTCTTGCTTTTAATATTAATGGCTGGAGAATAAACCTGTTGATATCGCATATCAATAATTCGCTGATATTCATTTTGCGCATTAAAGCAAGATATTTATTAATTCTTCCTTCCACGGCTTGTCTTTGATTCTTCGCTTCTTCCGGATCATCGCCGGCCACCCATTTTTCGACTTTTACTGTGTAATATTTACCTTTTCTTTTGTGCACCTCTGGAATTGTTCCATCGTCAGTAAATTCTTCCGTAACAGTAAGCTCTCTACCGGTAAATCTTTTTCTCACAATATCTATCATAGAAACATTATGCTCATCGCCGCCATATATATTTGTTAACATCCATTCTTTTTTATCATCAAACCAAAAACGACTGCCGACTGCCATATCAAAAATCCTGTCCAACAAAACAACGGCTGGAACATATTGTAAATCATCTTTAATAAAGGAATAGTGATCGTATATTGACAAAACATAGGTCCAATAAGCTCTTAAATTGGGCGCGTTTGGTATGCTGTCTGGAATTAAATAATCAACAACCGGACCTATTAATTTTAGATGCTTTTCCAGTTTTTTGGCATCATGTTGAATTTTTGGTACTCCGCCGTTTCTTCTGTCTGCAATGGCAATTGACAAATCCCCATTTTCCACCTCTTCCAGCTCGTGCATAAACCCTAACATCTCAACACTGGCGCGGTCTATAAAAAAATTGGCCAAGTTGGATTTGGCGAAAAAACTCTCCACCATTTCCATAAAATGCAATATGTGTGTTCTGTCGGTTTCTGTTGACGACATGGCTGGCTGGGAACCAAGATCAAGGCCGGTATCTTTGTTTTTATGCCGAAACCGCAGTTCACCATCCAAAACCCCAAGAATACACTTCATACGCAAATTGGGAGAAACAGCACCATCTCGTATGCCAAAAGGGTAAGCGCTGTCAAAATCCGAAGTATGCGGATCAATCATTTTTTGCGCCGGACTATTTATGATTAATGAATTAATAAGAAGCCGATCTCTCCTCAGTGGAACTGCATGATTAATTGCCGAATCTACAAACTGTCTTAACCTCGCTGTTGTGGAATACACTGCCTGTTTTGCAGAATTCATTTTTTCAGAACACACAGATCTTAATATTCCGCTTATTCCACCAACAGCACTATTACCTTCTGTTTCTAATGCCATCAAATCGCGTCCCGCCTGCCTTATTTGTTCAATAGACATATTCTCCAAAAAATCCCCGCTTATAAGGGGACAGATCTTTTATTTTTATTGTAATTGTTATAAATTGTTTGCGACAAAGAGTCAAGGAGAACTTTTACAGGAGAACTTTTACTATCCACTGCCCAGTATGAGCCGATCGGTTTATTCTGGGCACGCTTGTTGTGTAAATAAAAACAAGATTATTCTGTTAAAGAAAAATACTCTTTGGCGGCAAATTCATTTTCAAAATAATCCACCCTGATGATATTTACCCCCTCTTTTATACGATATACCTCTCTTATAAATTCTATCTCCTTTTTACATGGATATGGACATAAACACACGCTTTTTTGTATAAAATAAAAATCTAATTCTTTCAATTTTTTCCTAAACAAAATTCTATTCTTCCTATATTTTTCAGGTATGTCAAAAACAACCAACCACCATTTTTTATCCCATTTATGAAGTTTTTTGATTGTTATTTTTGACAGGTCGAAACGCAGTATTTCATTTTTTCCCAGATCAGTTAATTCTATGATTGTTTCGTTGTCTTTTTTAACATACCGCACCAACCTTCTTTTTCTTAATCTATCAATGGTTTTTCGTAGGTGATTTTGTTTAAATTTTGCCCAGTGATGAAAAGTTCCCATTAGCCCAATGGTGGCGTGGGGCATTAAAAAAAGGGATGTCAGAATAACACCAGCAGCTAGTAAACGCAGAATGGTTTCGGTTTTTGGATACTCCTTACTCATAGGCTCACAATTAAATATTATTATTTTGTGCGATTAAAAACAAGGTATCCAAAATGCCCAATCTGGGCCGATCGGTTTGGTCTGGGCACGGTGTTTGACACACTCGCACTATAATTTTGGCTTAATTAAGAAGAGGTATTTGGTAATAAAAGAAGAGGGATTTTAAGGTAATAAAAAGAAGAGGCATTTGGTAATAAGAGAAGAGGGATTAGGAATATATACAAAAAACCAAAACTGCAAAATTGGGTTTGTTTGGTGTGGCAACTTTGGCAATAATAAATCAAATCAGCTTTTTCTACTTCGCCGTGTATTTACCGTTTTACTAAAATCAAGCGGTTTGTCAATTTCGAACTCCAAACCTAGCCTCAGGGCAATTTCTGCTTTTGCCAATTCTTCTCCGATTGAAAAAGTATGATCATGCCGGAACATATAGTCTAAATCAGAAACCTGCCAAAAAACTTCCTTTGCTGTTCTTCCTTCAAATCTCGCCAATTCGGTCTGCATATCAAGGGTGTATAACTTCAAAATTATTTTTCCCCTGATATTGGACGGATCAATTTTTACTTTCTTATTTTTGATTTTTAAAACTTCCAAAGATTTTGGTTTCATCACCCATGTTGCTGGCGCCGGAAGGTTAAAAGGAGATTTCACTACACATTCCTCTCTTTCCAATTCAATGACAAAATTTCCACGCGGATCGTTGTATCTGTATAAAGGCGGCTTCCATTTAAACTCGGTCCACCAGTTCTGATCTATCAGTTCTTTTGCCAAACCCCAATCGTCGGCATACATATGCGCCGAATGAGTAATCAAACAAAGTTGCCCCATGGGAAAATTGGCATAATCCGCAATCTCTTTCTGTAATTTCCTAAGCGCGAAGGCGTTTCTTGGCCATCCGTGAAACATATCCTGACTTCTAAAATGGGCAGTCAATATGAATTTTCCATCTTCCACTCTGCCCAAAACCTGTGTCAAACAAGGCGTGTCGCTTTCATCCAATTTCTTGAAATCTTCTGACAAATCATATGTAAATGTTGCCAATTTTTTAGAGAACGGTCTTCTTTTTAATAACTTCTTTATTTCCTGTATCTGATTTAGTCCGTGCATATTCCGAAGTCTGGCGCCATAGTTATATGCGGTTCCCGGTATTCGTCTGTCGGTCATAATTTCCGGATAATAGGCATTGAGTTCAGTTTTGGAAAAAGGCAAATAGTGAGGAAAATATTCATTCTGCGGATCTTCGTTTGTAATAATTGCGGTTAAATTCAATATTTCTTTTAACTTATTGTTTGAAGCATACCGGGTTTTTTCCACTCTGCCATACCTTGTGATTAAATTCAATAGACGAAGCCAGGTTTTTGCCACCTTGTCGCTTTCCACCCGAAAACCAACCTGCTCTGAAGGAAAAGTCGTGACATCCGATGTTGCCGGAGGAAAAATCACCGGCTTGTTTATAAAAGGCCCAAGAGGTCTTAATTTTTTTACAGCATCAACCAAATCTTCGGTTTTCCTTCCGCGCATATCAATCACTTGCACATTTTTCCGGAATTGCTCAACGGCGCTTTTGGGAATTTCTTTTTCTATTTTGCCTTTTGCATCTTTAAAAGTGTAGTCGTCGTTGATTCCTTTTTCCATAAAACGAATCAAAGAATGTCCTGACTGACTCATATCTGCACCCCAAACGACAATATAGCGGATATTGGGATTGGCATATACGTTTCTTATGATGTGATTAATTCCCGCGGCGGCATAGAGATTTCCAATTACACAATAATCTTTGGGGTTAAAAAAATTTTTGACAACATCTCTTTCGGTCCAAAGAGTCGCAATACCAATATTGCTTTCCAAATTCCCAATTCTGAGAATGTTGCCGTATAAAATCGGCCAGGGATCAGAGCGAATCATATTTTTAATTTCTAAGTATTTTTTTAGTTTTTAAACACTGCAGGCGGAAAAACCACAACTGGGACAATTCATGCAACCTTCTTCCTTAACCAAAATACCTCCGCAATCCGGACATTTTGTCGGATCAAACGCGGGATTCTTCTTTGCTTGGATAAAATTATCCGTCATTTGATCAATTGTGGTTTTGCCGATGTTTAAAACCTGAACATTTCTTGATTTATCACGATAAACCGTAATTCCTTTGCATCCCATTTTCCATGCCGAAAAAAAGGCCTTTTTCACATCATCAACGGTTGCTGAATTTGGCAGATTTATTGTTTTGGAAACAGCATTGTCTGTGAATTTTTGAAAAGCAGCCTGCATCCTAATATGGTCATCATAGGAAATATCCATGGCTGTCACAAAAACTTTTCTGATTTTGTCGGAAACATCTATGATTTTTTGTATCGAACCACATTTTGCTATTTCGGAAATCACATATTCCTGATACTCGTTATAATTATTATAAGGTCTGGAAACCTTGTATGATTTATATAAACCGGAAAGCAAATCCTTATTCACCTCTGGCAATTTTATTCCACCCATAACCTGCTTATAATATAAAAGCGCAAAAACCGGTTCAATCCCTGAAGAAACCCCAGCTGTCATCGAAATCGATCCTGTCGGCGCGATTGTCGTGCAGGTGGAATTGCGCATATGTTTGAAACCTTTTTTCTGCCAGACGGAGCCTGGAAAGTGGGGAAAAGAACCTTTCAGTTTGCCCAAAATTTGCGATTCGTCGTGTGAAATATCGCTTATGAATTTCATCAACCTCTCTGCCAATTTATACGCCTTTTCACTGTTGTAGGGAATTCCCATTTTTATTAAAGCATCTGCCCAACCCATCACTCCCAACCCGATTTTCCGGTTGGCCTTCACCACCCTGTCAACTTTGGAAACAGGATATCTGCAAACAGAAATAACATTATCAAGCATCCTTGTGGCAATCCGCACAACTTCTTCCAAATGTTTCCAGTCAAAACCTTCTATCACAAAATCAAAGTCAGCATTTTTCTGCCGTTTATTTTTTAAAAATTTTGTGAGGTTTATGCTTCCCAAATTACATGCCTCATAGGGCAAAAGAGGCTGCTCGCCGCATAAATTTACTGCTTCAATAAAACCAACATGGGGAGTGGGATTATCTTTGTTTATCCTATCTAAAAATATCATTCCCGGATCACCATTTCGCCAGGCAGAAGAAGAGGCAAAATTAAAAATGTTAGCAGCTGAAATTTTTTGTTCGGTCTTTCCTGTTCTTGGATTTACTAATTCCCACTCTTTATTTTTTTCCACAGCTTTCATAAATTTATCGGAAACACCAAGCGAATAGTTGATTTGATTCAACACATTTTCCTGTTCTTTGCAGGTGATAAATTCCAATACGTCCGGATGTGAAACCGAAAGAATAATCATATTACCTGATCTTCTTCCTCCTGCTTGCAGTAAAATTTCCGAGGCACTATCCAAGATTTTCATGAGAGCCACAGGGCCGCAGGCGCCACCGGTTGTAGTGGCAATGTGGTCGCCCTTGGGCCTTATTTTGGAAAAAGAAAAACCAACTCCTCCGCCGTTTTTTTTCAAAATCGAAGATTCCCTAACAACTTCAAAGATTTCTTCTATGTTGTCTTCAAAAGGAAGAACAAAACAGTTGGCGAGCTGCCCGTTTATTGTTCCGGCGTTGGCCAAAGTTCGACCTGCCGGCAAAAACTCTAGATTTTTCATGACGTCAAAAAATTTCGTCTTCCAGATTTTTTTATCATTGTCTTTTTCTTCTGCCTGGGCAAGCGCTTCTGAAACTCTCTCCAACCATTCGCGCGTATTCTCTATGACGTCGCCTTTTTCGTTCTTTTGTAAATATTTATTTTTAATAATAACAAGTGAATTGTAGGAAAAATCAAGTTCATCTCTCACACCAAGCATTTCTTTCTGCCTTTTTAAATCATCAAGTTCTTTTCTTCGTACGATAAGGGTTTTGGCAATATTTGTTAATCCCTCATCGACTAATAATTTTTCCAAAGCGCTGTATATTTCGTCTTCTGGGTTTTTGAATTTTGAGGATAAATTTTTTCTGAAAAGTTTTAATATTTTTGCGTTAATCCGCTTTCTTTGAGAGATATCCGCTTTATCCACGTCTACCCAAACCTCATCAACAAGGTTAAAAAATTTTTTCTGATTGTCTGGTACTGGAAGAATTTTGGTAGCCATTTTTTATGTCGTTAGTCTAAAGAAAAAATATGTTCATTGCAAGAGGAAAACACTTCAAAACCCCAACCCTTCCTTTCCCGTGAACTTTCCCGAAGAACCAAGCATATCTTCGATTCTCAAAAGACGGTTATATTTTGCCAACCTTTCTCCCCGAAACGGCGCCCCAAATTTGACTTGAGGAAGATGAAAAGCAACAGCCAAATCTGCCTCAAAATCGTCAGTTGTCTCACCGCTTCGATTTCCAATAATCACTCGCCACCCTGAATTCCTTGCCATTTTAATTACTTTTAAGGTTTCGGAAAGAGTCCCTATCTGGTTATATTTCACCAAAATCGCGTTTCCCACCTGTTCAAGAATTGCTTTGTTAAAAATTTGAGGATTTGTAACAGTCAAATCATCAGTTACAATTTGAGTTGTTTTGCCAAGCACTTCGTTGATTTTTTTAAACCCGGACCAATCATCCTGACCAAACGGATCCTCCAGAGATTTCAAAAATGGGTAAGAAGAAATAAGTTCCTGATAAAACGAAATGAGCCTTTGCGTGTCATAAAATTCACCGTCAAGTTCATATCTTCCTCCATCCGTCTCAAATTGCGACGCAGCTGAATCTAGTCCCAAATAAATTTGTTCACCAAGTTTATAGCCGGAAATTTCCACTGCCTCGATAATCATTTCTAATACTGTTTTTGTTTTGTCTATTTGAGGAGCCAATCCGCCTTCGTCTCCAATATTTGTTAAAAAACTGTGTTTGTGTAAAATATCTTTTAACATCCAATAAATTTCGGTGGCGGCCCGCAATGATTCAGAAAATTTTTCAAAACCAAACGGAATAAGCAAGAATTCCTGAAGCGACAACAGACTATCAGCATGTTTTCCGCCATTGACGATATTAAATTGGGCAACAGGAAGCCTGAATTCCAAACCAATTCTCTGTGTGATATTCGGCGCTAGACTGGCTAAATATTGGAATAGGGGTTCTTTATTACTTTCGGCACAAGCTCTGGCATTCGCAAGAGAAACAGCAAGTATTGCATTGGCTCCCAGATTGGATTTATCCAGACTTCCGTCCAATTCAATCATCGCCTGATCAATAAGCTCCTGTTCGTGCGCGTCCATTCCGGTAATTTTTTTTGCAACTGTGTTATTTACATTCTCCACACCTTTCAAAACTCCAAAACCGCGGTATATCTCTTTTATTCCATCTCTTTTTTCTACAGCTTCTCTTTTTCCTTTTGAAGCTCCTGCCGGAACTGATGCAATTCCCAGAGAACTGTCTGATAAAACTACTTCCGCTTCGATAGTCGGCATGCCACGACTATCAAGAATTTGCCTGGCATGAACTGCTGTGATTGCGGTTTTCATAGGACAAACTTTATATAATTTATGTTAAAACTCACTTTATATAATTTATGTTAACTCACTTTATATAATTTATGTTAACTCTAAACATAGATTTAAGTATAGACCAGAAATCAAAACGGAATCAAGGAAAACCTTTCACGCAGTTTTATGCACGTGCGTCAAATTGCGCGAAAAAAGCTATAGCTATTAAAATTATTAAAATTATTAAAATTATTAAAATAATAAATAAAATCTTCATATTCATATTTCATATATTAAATGAAATTCATTATATTAAATTAAAATAACAGATATCGGTTTTGAGCATGCGATCGTTACTGGCACTCGTGACTCAATAGAAGTTAATTTTTGTGTGATGCCATTACTATTCACCTCCTGTTCTTTTCTTACAGGAAGTGAATATTACCTTACTTGGAAATTACTGTCGGAGGTTGCAATCGTTTCTAGAGCTCGTGGATTTTATGTAAGAATTGAATTTGTTATATAATATTGTTATACCCCATCTTACTCTGATTTGCAGCTTTTTCTAGAGCGAAAAAGCAGATTAGGATCACTGAAAAATTTTCTTCAGCAATTTCCAGTGTAAAGGGTATATACCAAAAAACTCTTTTGCAAACATAAGTTTGTTTGGTATACATTATTTATTTTTATTTATTTCCAATAAGCCTCGTATGGGAGAAAATACAGGACATGACAATGGTTTGAAGTTTGCCAGACAGATGCACCAAGCGAATAGAGAGAAACGATATGTGGGTAACCAGAAATTTGAAATGGTTTTTGCGGCAGCGCAAGGCTTGGTGCTGGCTATGCTTCTTGCTACAACAGCTAAATATTACGCAGACCAGATGAATATTACTTCAGTTGAAACTGCACAACAATTGGCACGTGCAATTTTTTCAGAAATTAGCGAACAGGCAGAAAAAAAATCCGATGCTTTATATAATGGCAAAGGCGATCTGGTCCCCGCATGGGCAGCCGCTTCCCTTTGTGCTTTCACAAGACACTATCCTCCCAACGTCGTTGACTGCGCGCGCGCTGAGGCAACCTGGAGAAGAAGGATTGCCGAATTGACAAAACCGCCGCATCTGGGATCTGTCATAACTCCGCTTCCAAAAGAAACTCCAGCTCCAACTCCTTATTCAACAAAACCCAAAAATACTCCTCCGCCAAACCCGACCCAAATGTCTAGAGGCAATTTAGGACAATAAACAAGTTCTGTGATTAAAACAGGCCGCGCAGTTTGTCAGCAGATGATTCGGGAGTGATGTCACGCTGTGGTTCGGCTAAGAATTCATATCCGACCATAAATTTCTTCACCGCCGCGCTACGAAGCAATGGCGGATAAAAATGAAAATGCATCTGCCATTCCGCATGCTCTCTTTGATCTGTCGGAGACTGATGAATTCCCATCGAATACGGAAAAGAAATATGAAAAACCTTGTCGTACAAATTTGTTAAACCCAAAAGAATACCGGCAAGGTCTTGAATTTGACTAAGACTTAGGCAACTGAGAGAATTTAAACAAAATAGGGGAAGAACCAGGGTTTCAAAAGGCCAGATTGCCCAAAAGGGGACAACAACAAGAAATGATTTATTTTTCATAACAACACGTTTCCTTTCCTTTTGTTCCCAAATGGCATAGTCTAAAAGCAATTGTGAATTGTTTTTCTGATAATATTCAGTTTGTGTTTTGCACTCCTTCAAAACTTCGTTGGGAATCGAATTCTGCGACCAAATCTGACCATGAGGATGCGGATTGGAACAACCCATAACTTCTCCTTTGTTCTCAAAAATTTGCACATGATTAATTTGGGGATCAGAACCAATTTCCTGATATTCTTTCTTCCAAATATGGATAATTTCTTCAATTTGTTTTTGCGTCATCATTCCCATAGTCAGATCGTGTCTTTCTGAATAACAAATCACACGACATTTTCCATATTCTTCTTTTGCGGTAGAAAAAATATTTCGTGCAAATTGATCAATGTTTGTAGAGGTATCACTAATTGGCAGAATGGCCTGATTATCGTTATCGAATACAAAAGGTGAACTATATTTTGGATTAACTTCTCCACCAATTCTTTTATTCCCAGGGCATAAATAACAAGCGGGGTCATATTTTAAAGCAACTTCTTTTTTTGTTTCTTCCTGATGACCTTTCCAGGGACGTTCTCCTCTTTGAGGTGAAACCAAAAGCCATTCTCCGTTGAGGGGATTAAAACGCCTGTGGGGAATTGAAAATATCATATTTATATTTTATCAAAAGTAAGCCAAAATTAACAATCTAAGTAAGACTTGCAATTGCATATTTTAAATTGTTTCTGTAAAATGTCTACACTCACAAAATTTCGGCGCGGTGGCGAAGTGGAAACGCTGGGGTCTGCAAAACCTCGATGCGAGGGTTCGATTCCCTCCCGCGCCTCATAATTGAAAGATGAAAATTGAGGGTAGCTAGTTCATCGGTAGAACGCTTTCCTGATAAGAAAGAGGCGCATGGTCCGACTCCATGGCTACCCACTTCCCTAAAAATCCAAAAATTTCCACAAAAAAACCCGACAAAAATCGGGATTGCTTTGACTTCTGCAAAGTGATATTTACGTGGTAGGAAGCTTGTCTGCCAAATCTCGATTTAATCAAGAAAAGGCAAAACATTTTTTGCAGACTTTCTTTTGTGTCTGCGGTTTGAGATTTCAAGTTTGTACAACTAGCACTTGTCCGCCAAATTCTGCACCAAGGTGCAAAACAGGAGGAAATTTCTCTTAGAAAGGAGGTGATCCATCCCCAGCTTCGGCTAGGGATACCTTGTTACGACTTAGTCCCCATCGCTGATCTCGCCTTGATTCCCAAAAGAGAGCTTCAGGCGCTATCAACTTTGTTGGCTTGACGGGCGGTGTGTACAAGAAGCGAGAACGTATTCACCGCGGCATGCTGATCCGCGATTACTAGCAATTCCGACTTCATGGGGTCGAGTTGCAGACCCCAATCTGAACTGAGGCGAAATTTCAGAGATTAGCTCAACGTTGCCGTTTCGCAACTCATTGTTTTTCGCCATTGTAGTGTGTGTGTGGCCCTGGGCATAAGCGCCGTGCTGACTTGACGTCGTCCCCTCCTTCCTCCCCGCCAAACGGCAGGGCAGTTTCCAATGACAATTTAACATTGGATGGGGGTTGCGCTCGTTCTGGCACTTAAGCCAACACCCCACGGCACGAGCTGACGACAGCCATGCAGCAGCTTTGCTTTACCCTCGAAGGAGTCCCGCTTTCGCGGGATTTGCAAAAGCATGTCAAACCCAGGTGAGGTCTTTCGTTTCGTCTCGAATTAAACCACACGCTCCACTGCTTGTGCGCTTCCCCGTCAATTCCTTTGAGTTTTAAACTTGCGTTCGTACTCCCCAGGCGGCCCGCTTAATGCGTTAGCTGCGACACCCCCCAACCCAATTTTAAATTATAAATTTTAAATGTTTAAAACTTAGAAATTAAAAATTCGGTAGGGGGGTATCTAGCGGGCATAGTTTAGGGCTAGGACTACGCAGGTCTCTAATCTGCTTCGCTACCCTAGCTTTCGTGCCTCAGCGTCAAGAAAGGTTTAGATTTCTGCCTTCGCCATTGGTGTTCTTGTCGATATCAACGCATTTCACTGCTACACCGACAATTCCGAAATCCCCAACCCCCTTCTAGTCAATCCATCTCCTGTCCAAAATCAAGGTTAAGCCCTGACCTTTAAGACAAGATGCGATTAACCGCCTACGTGACTCTTTACGCCCAATAAATCCGGATAACGCTCGCACCCTACGTATCACCGCGGCTGCTGGCACGTAGTTTGCAGGTGCTTATTCTCTGGGTACTATCAGCCCCCTCAAAAAGGGGGTTTTATCCCCAGCAAAAGCGGTTTACGACCCGAAGGCCTTCATCCCGCACGCGGCGTCGCGTGGTCAGGCTTGCGCCCATTGCCAACTATTCCCGGTTGCTGCCACCCGTAGGTGTATGGCCCGTATCTCAGTGCCATTGTGGGGGATCATGCTCTCACATCCCCTACCCGTCATCGCCTTGGTGAGCTATTACCTCGCCAACAAGCTGATAGGCCGCAGGCCGCTCTTTTAGTGAGAAGTTAATCTCTTTGATATGTAAACATATAATATGGGGAATTATCTCGCCTTTCGGCAAGCTATGCCCCGCTAAAAGGTACGTTCCTACGTGTTACTCACCCGTCCGCCACTAATCCGGCTTGCGCCGGATTCGTCCGACTTGCATGCCTAAAGCACGCCGCCAGCGTTCATCCTGAGCCAGGATCAAACTCTCAAAAAATTTTCAAGTTTGATTTCTAGCTTGATTTTATCTATCACGTCAATCCTGCCTGAGCAGAATTTTACGTGAGAGTACGCTTCCTACCACATAAATCTCACCTTACTTGTTGTTTCCGATTTATCGAAATTACAACAAGTTATCCGCCGAAGTGATGTTTCGTTTGCGTGCATGTAACGCACGAAACGAACCAGAACGAAGGTGGATACTTGAATATAACTTCGAATTCAAAAACAACAGAACGTCCAGGCTGCTTACTGTTTTTCTGGACATTATCTATTTATGTGGGTTTTAATTTTTAATGTACGTATTAAAACAAAAAATCCGATCAAGTCGGATTGAAAACTTATCGCCGCCTGATCAAATCTTTGTTTTACATATTGGTTTTGAAAGTTGATATCCGCCTCGTCGGCGGATCACCACTTGCAGAATATTTATTATATCCAAGATTCAAGGGATGTCAATATACCACAATTGAAAACTCAAAAGGCAAAACTTAAAAGTCAAAAGTTAATCGTATATTTTTTATTTTTTACCTGTACTTTTGCCTTTTAACCTGCCTCACTGGTAAAACGGTTATTTTTCAGGTGAACCTGATGGGTTTTGTTGCGGAAAAATTTCAGGCTGTTTTCTACCATCCGGCACTCCTGCTTCCACAGCTTGTTTTACTCCGGTAATAACCAACGCGGGAACAAATTTATCCTCCCTGCTATCTCTAGAAACTCCAATTACTCCAGCCCGATCAAAACCAGCTTCTTCCAATCGTGTTTTTTGATCACCCTGACTCATATTTTTATGATATTAAGTAATAAATATAATTATACTCCATACTTTCAAGCAAAACCTACGCGATTATTGAAACGAAATTGATTGATAAATTTTTTCAAAATCTTTCATGTTTTCTTTTCCGTCTTTCTCTTCATGAAATCTTAAATTTAAAATATGTTTTTTCAACCGGACATAAAGCGTATGCCGTGTATAATCCGGTTCTCCGGCAAAAACTCCAGCGTAAACCCGCGACCTAAGATAAACCTCCAAACCGTTAATCACCATGGATTTAAGGGTTTGATTTTTACCTTCAACAAGATCCGTTTTGTATAATTGTTCAAGCGGCGTTTTGGGTTTCAAATCAGTCTCGGAAGATAAATATATTCTAACCGGAGTATCATCTTTTAAGAGATACCGCCCTTTGCGTAAACTGTAATAAGGAGTAACAGTACCGTCTTTACCACGCGCAATTTCGGCATCAAAAAACCAGCCTTCCGGCAAAATAATTTTAAACCCATAATAGTCAACGTATTCTTTTAATGAATGAAAAAATTGTTCTGAGTTAGTTTTTTGTATTGATTGAATAGTTAAATTATTCGTATCTAAAAATCGCACCAAAAACATTTCTCTGGCAAAAATACCCAGGAAGAAAAAGCTTATGGAAGAGAAAAGGATCATTAATTTCAAATGTTTTTTCAGCATATGACTCCGCCGCCAAGCACTATGTCTTTATAGTATAGTACAGCCGATTGTCCCGGCGCAACAGCAAAAGCGGGTTTTTTAAGTTCAAACCAGATACCGCTTCTTTCATAAAAAACTTTACACGGATACAGTTCTCCCAAGTGCCGAATACGAACATTTAAGTTATTTAAGTCGCTTAATAAACTTAGGTCACTTAAGTTGGAAAAAGTTCTGGGATTGATTAGGTGAAAATTCTCTAATTCAATTTTCTTTGAATAACAATCCTCTTTGTATCCAACAATCAATTCATTACGTTCACTATTTTTACCCAAAATATACATGGGTTTTCCGTCCGTCTTTTGACTTTTGACCTGCCCACTGGCAAGGCGGGCTTTTGAGTTTTGAGTTATTTTATATCCGTGTCTTTGTCCGATTGTGTAAAACCACACCCCATCATGCTCTCCGATTATTTCTCCTTTAGAGCTTAATACCAATCCTTTTTTGGGTTTAAGTTTGGTGGAAATAAATTTCCTGACATCCACTTCTCCAATAAAACAAATTCCCTGGCTGTCTGGCCGGTCCCAATTCGGAAGATTAAACTGCTTTGCAATTGTACGCACCTGATGCTTTCTCAATTCACCTATTGGAAACAAAATATGTTCAAGTTGTCTTTCTTTTAGATTATAAAGAAAATAACTCTGATCTTTTGTCTTATCAACTCCCTTTGCTAAAACGGTTTGTTCTATTACATTATTTAAAATTTCAAATTTATAATTTAAAATTCTTGAATAATGTCCTGTTGCGACAAAATTCATACCCCAATTCTCAATCGCTTCCCTGTAAAACAAACCGAATTTTATTTCGCGGTTACACATCACATCCGGATTAGGAGTCCTTCCGTTGCGGTATTCTGAAAAAAAGTATTCGACAACCGACCTTCTGTATTGACTTCTAAGGTCGATGATTTTGATGGGGATGCCTATGTGGTCAGCCACTTTTACGGCCATTGCCCTATCTTCATCAACCGTACATGGAGTTTTACGGCTGTCAAAACAATATAAAAAAACGCCAGTGACCTCATATCCTTGTCTTTTCAAGAGAACCGCGGAAACCGCGCTATCCACGCCTCCAGACAAACCAATGGCTACAGATTGTTTTTTCATAGTGAGTAATGGAAAAATTTACGCCCTAAATTTTTTGAAGAAAAAAAGACCACCAGCAACAAATGTGACTCCGGCCAAAAATATTGCAATCGTATTCTCAACCACTCCGGCTTGCGGCAAAATTTCACCAGAAGTCATAGTTGCCGAAACCGATGAAACAGAAGAGGAAATAGAATATGATCCAGAATTTACAGCGGCCAAAACATTTGCCCCTGAAGCATAGACTGCAGAAGCAGTCGCTGATTGAGCCGAACCCAAAAGATATGAAACAACAGTTGATCCGGAGCTTATTGCTTTAAATGTTATTTTCCCGAAATTTCCGCTGGCAGAAAAACTTCCCGCGCTTTTACCATAATCCAAAATTATTTTTCCCGCCGCAGTATCAACCATATTAGTAATAGGTATAGTAAAAATTGATCCGGAAAAAATTTGTGTTCCTGTTTTTCCCGTATCGGCATCAACAACCAAAAGCCGTACAGGATCATAAGTTAAAACCGCGCTGCCGCCGCTAATGGTTTGACCGCCTGTGTCCAATACCAATAAAACATCAAAAGTATCATTAACACCAATCGTTTTTGCGGAAGGACTAAGCGAAAATGCGACTGCTGCCTGTATTTTTGACGGGCTGGCAAGCTGAAATGACAGAAAGCAGAAAAAAATAAGAAATATATATGAGGTCTTTTTCATGGCACTGGTAGATTACATTTACCACCCATTCTTGTCAATAGAACAAAAGCAAACAAACTGGCTGGGTATTTTTTGAAATATTTTAAAATTTCTTAACATTGAGAAGTAAGATTTTGGACAACATCAAACTATAAAATAGTATACTTTATTATTAAATAACTTATCAATATTTAGACTATTTTTTTCTCTTATTTTGGCCTCAAAAATGTTAAAAAGGCTTGTAGTATTTTCCCTCTTGCGCGATCAAAATTCTCTTTTTATTATTGTATATATACTATTATATTTAGGTATAAATTAAGTGATAATTCCAAGAAATTCCCAAATATCTGTTCTGATTGCGATAACACTGATTGCCCTAGTTGCTAGCGGGCTTTTTTATTTTTTGACATTTGCGCCTCCAAGGGAGGTTGTGATCACCAACAACAATGGTTCTTCTGTTTCAATTGCGTGGATATCAAAAAAACCTGAGGTTGGGAAAATATACTATTCCAACAATCCAATTTTGCTCTATTTTTTGCCTTTCACCTTTCCTAAACTCCTATCAATATCTGAATCCGTCTCTTCCGTCAACCACCGCGTGACTTTGTCAAACCTTGATTCAAAATCAACATATAGTTTTATTATTTCTTCCGGATTCCACAACTACCACATCTATCAATCCTCGCAGTATGAAAACAAAGGCAAGATTGTCCAATCGTCCAAGATGACCATTCTGCCAAAAATCGCCATGGATAAAAATTTGGCCAAAAAATATATCACAATAAAAGGAAAGGTGCTAGACGCCAAAAATAACTCAATTTTTAATGCCCTTGTTACAAGCTACAATTTGGACGGAGCTGTTTTTTCTTCTCTCACAAACGCAAATGGAAATTTTGAACTGTCGCTGCCTGCCATTTCAACAATCGGACTGATAAAAATTCAAAACGGCGCCAAACAAAAAACAATAATGATAACCCCAAAATCGTTAAATAAGTTTTTCACTATAAACTTATAAAATTATGAATAGATTAAAACAGAAATTATTAAACCTGCGGATTTTTACTGTTTTAAATATTGGTTTGCAAAAAAATAGCCTTTTGTTTTTTGTTCTTTTGCTTCTATTGCTGCCGCTTTTAAATGCGAATGTCCAAAAGGTCCAAATTCTAACAGGCAAAGCCATGGAGATTGCTGACGGTGGTGGCGGTGACACTGATTTAGGAACGGAAGAAATTACTCCGCCTGAACCTCCGGTTGGCCCGGATGAAAGACCAACACCGCAGGACAACCCGATACCGCCGGAAAAGCCATCTCCGACTGAAAATCCTAAAGCGACTCCGGAAATCCTGCCAACCGAATATCCTTCGCCGGCTCTGCCCCCTGACGAACGCCCGACACAAACCATCGTATCACCAACTGACAAAGAACCATTGCCAACAGGAGCCTCAGAACCCACCATCGTTCCGACAACTGAACCAACCTATAGCCCGATCGACTATAATCCACAGGACATCACGCCATTCCCTTTTGATCCCACAGTTCCACCTCCCGGCTGGACATCAACCAATCCCAACCCTTCTCCGGAATATCCTCCTTCCTTTGCGGGAACAGCCGAAGGAGGCAACAGATCTGCTGCCGGAGCCACACAACCGCCTCCTCTTCCCCAAATAGACATATCGGGAGCATGCGACAACTGCGATCCCGTTTCCACTGCCGGATGGGAAGCATATATGGCAGCCAAACAGCTGGCCACACAACAAGGCGGACGGCCATGCGATGAAACTTGTCAAAAATATGCAGAATCCCAAAGGGAGATGGCAATGCAGCAAAAAATCAAAGAACTGCTGGACAATGACCCAAAAAACCCTGTTTTGGCAAAATATGAATATATCGCAAAACTGGTTGACAAAACCATCACCCAACTCAACGCCAATGACATTTTGGCAAATGACAATGCCGGCAATTGGGAACTTTGCCGCCATATTATTTGCGGAAATATCATTTCCATCGGCGAGGAAAAATTTGTTTCCATTCCTTCTCCAAACGGTCCTTCCATATTCATAAATATGGCTAACGCCGGAAAACCAAATACCCAATTTGTATATACAGGCATTGAATCAATCAACTATCTCAGCTTAACCGCCTTGTCTTCCCAAAACATTCCCCAAATTTCAACCTCGGTGCAATACTTTATTAATTCACGCATCTCCTCTTCACAAGTAAATACATTAGACAACCAACCACAGCTTCAAATCACATCCTCGCAACCGGTTCCGCCGGTGGTACTCAATGTTTTATTTACAATGCTCACGGATGCAGACTGGCAAACACTCTATGGCGGCGGAACAATAGAAAAAATCGTAAAAGGCCAAAAAATTATATATTCAAACTATAACCCCAAGACATTTGACATCAGCTTTGCCGTAGAAGATGAAGTTGTAACCCCGCAGGCAAACAATAACGCCGCGTCCGGCTCAATGAATATTCCAAAAGAATTCCTGCCGCTCTCTGCTGTTTTGAATCCTACGGACTTTTTGTCCGCCAATGAAGCTATCAATAATATTTTCAAAAGCACCTATTCCCAATTGCAGGATCCGCAAATCGCACAGCTGCTGGTTAAAAACGGATTTGTAACCCTGACCGCCCCGCTTCCAACCGGAGTCAATATCCTTCCCGAAGACTATTCAATCACCTATACACTAAAAGACGGCATACTTCTCGCATCCTATGCCGGACACCAATTCAACCATTCGGTTTCTTTGAGTATGGATTTTAAGGAACTGCCTGCCGAAGTTAACAATGCGCTACTTAACGATCTGCTTGGCCAAAACGGAAAAACAATCATGGAATCATTCCCGGGCATGACTCCGGAAGAAGTCGACAAAATCAACAGTCTGCAAATGGCTTTATACTGCTCAAAAAATACCGCCTCTTGCGAAAACCTGGAGATAGTTAAAAATCAATATAACGGAAGCGTTAAGTTATATGTTGATGATTTACTAAAAACAAACGGCGGAAAATTTGAATATAATTCAAAACCGTTCCAATTCACAACAGAACTTTCCTATAATTTCAATATCGACAAAACCGGAGTCTTGTCTCTTGCCATCATCAATGATGCCACGGCTTTCGTGAAAAACCTGAATATCGATCCTATCACAGCCCTAAATTCCATCGATAAATATAATTTTACCAAACAGGTTTACGCGGCCTTTAATAAAGGCCTGGCCGGATCTGTCAGTGATGTCTATTCCATCCTTTCACTTCCGCAAGAAGAAAGAAAACAGGCGCTGGAAGAAAAAATCAAGCAGGCCCAGCAAAGCGCCGCATACTTTAATCCTGATCTTAGCCAAAATAAAGGCGAAGCAATCATACCCTTTGTCGGCAAGACACCACTCACACCGCAGGAACGTGAAATGGCATATCGCCGCGCGCTGCAACTCGCCAAGGATCTCACCGACCTCCAGCACGCGCTGGCTGCTTTGAATTCAAATACAACAAGTGTTGTCCTGAATTTTTCCGACGGCGGAAAAGCTGTGATTTATTCCTCCGGAACATATTCGTTGTCTTTTGTTGGTGGAGGGCGTGAAATTCCCATCATAACAGCATCAGCTCCATCTCTTATCTCAACTATGGCGGGAAAAATCTATGAAGTCCCACCAGCACAAAGAGCTTATATTCCTCTTCCCACAACCGTTCCGACTCCGGCCACTTTTACAACCGCTGATGGAAAAGAGCTGATAATCGGATCAACGCCAACAACTGTTTTGCCGAGCGGGCCGGAATTTCAAGTGCATAAAACCCCAAAACCGGAGTTTCTACTCCCCACTCCCACCAGCACTCTTGCACATAAAACGAATACTGCGGCCGCTCCGGCTTATTTTGGCCTTGATGCTCTGTCTGTGCAAATGCTAAACGGCATTATTCAAAAATATGGCGATTTGACGCCGGAGCAAAAACTAAATCCCAAATTGTTCGGATTCCAATTTATTGTTGACCCCAAAAATACGCCGATTAATAATGCCATGGCGCAAATCCTGCAACTTGGCCGCGACACAACCACTCTTTTCAACCAGCTTTTCACACCCAACCAACCGCCAGAACTGACAAACAAGATCTTTCTTGCCGCTTCGGCGGCGATGGAAATTGTCAACACCAACAAAATGACTGTGAACCTTTTGCAAAACGAAAGGATTGAACAGGCAAAACGTCTTGTAAACACAACCGATTTAAATGATTTGCAAAAAACTGCCGATCTTGTCAGCGGACGGGGCAATACAAACAGCCAGCATATTGAATTAACAAATAATTTGGGACAGATTTCAACAGAAATCAACAACCTTGCAAAAATGATCGGACTGCCGCTCAATCTCACCGATGACCAGAAAATCGCGTACCTTAAGGGTGAAAAAATCACCCTGCAGATTGCCGAACAGAAAAATGAAGATTTAAAAAATTTTATCAACCACACGGTCACGCTGCAGATTAAAAACTGCAACCAGACATCCGTGAATAATTGCGTTGAGGTTTCCAAAGACGGCCTGTTTCTGAACGGCGACGGCAGTTTTAAACCGTTCTCACCATATTTAACCAAGGATTTATTTTTCGGCTTAATTAAAATGCCGCAGGACCAATTCGCAATGGAGGTTTCAAGGGTTCATGTTTTAAACCCCAATATTGCTCTGGAATCAGGCGGATCAAAATATCTGGGTATTTTTAATTTCTACGAAAAACAGCTTCTGACATATGGCAAAATGGACGCTTCGCAATTGTCAACTCCTCTGCCAAAACTTGATATAGGTCTCACAGAAAGCGACTATTCCATGCTGGCTTCTGGCATGGGCATCCAAACTCAGTTCAACGGCACAAAATACCATCTTCAGCAAAACCCGCTGAATCCTAATAATTTATTTTTGTCCGTCAACAACGGACCGGTGATTGAGGCTGGCACAACATCGCTGGGCCTTCAGATTTTTGATCATGATCTGGCAAGATTTTATAATCTGCAGGCATACGCCACTGTTGCGTTTCTGAAAGAGAAAAATCAGCAATATAACCAGCAGTTTTCGGCTTTGGGATGCGTGTTGAGTTCTTCAACAAAATGTTCCGAACTCGCAGCACAAATCGCCCAGAACCAAAACCTGCTTTCCCATCCGGAGATGGCCAATACCATGCCACTTATTTACAAAGAAGTAAACGGACAATACAAGGCGGAAATTGTGCCAACCAATACCGGTGGAGACCTGCCTGATATCGTCAAGATGCTTGCCAACCAACATGGAGCCAATCTCCTGGTGTATGGGGATAATCGGTTTAAAGGTTCAGAGTATGAATACCTTTGGGCACGTTTTATGATAACCGGGGAATGGGGATCACCCGAAAAACACATTACGGTTGCACAAATTATGCAACCTGCCGGTTTGTTAGGTGAGGCTATTGATTTTATGATATTACAGCCTCTCCAAATGGCATTTACACTACCTACCGTCTTATCAATGAATGTATTCTGCAATAACCAATGCTACTCACTGCAATACTTGGCATTTGAAGGAGTTGTAAACAAAAACACATATTCCGCCCAAAACGAAACTTCCGCCAATCTGCTTTCCGGCATCCAAAACAATGACGTAAGCGCAATTCTGACCTATGCCGGCCTAACAAGCCAAATTCATGATTCTGTCATCCAAAAAATCGGATTCGGAAGGGTTGTCGGAGAAGCAATCTTTCTTGGTCTCACCCTTTCTCCCTGGCTGAAAGGCGCAGCTGCGGAAACTCGGGCGCTTAACGCGGCGGCAATTGGCGCAACCCAAAAACCAATAACCACCGCTGTCCTTTCTGAAAGCCGAAGCTGGATCGGAAAAATTGCGCAGAGAATCTCGCCTGTTTTTGACGAAGGAATCACAAGCAATGCCGTCAAACTGCTGGAAAAAGAAGCGGTAGCACCAAAACCCGCCGGATTCCTGGCGCAATTGGGAGATACAATTACCAGAAATGTCGTTAGTATTTTCTCACCAAAAGAATTCCTGACAATCGCGTCTTTGGGAACCAAGGAATCCGCTGCCCTTATTGCCAGAAATCCAACACTGACAACCAGAATCGCGGGCGGGCTTGCCCATGCCCTGGAATACACTCCCCTGGCTTTGGCATTTGGGGTCCATGCCGGCGCCGAATCAATCAATATGGCCATGACCAATCTGCAAAATTTGATCAACAACACCGGCTTTTTAAACTATAAAAGCGGAACCGCTTTTGAGCAAAATTATAAAGAAGGCATCTCCCAGCAGGAACTAAACGCCATCCTGCCTCATGCAAAAAGCGCCGGAACAATAGGGTTTAATGAAAATGTAAGCGACGCAGAACTTGGCAGAATCAACGCATATTTGAGTGGAAAAGAAAAATTAGACAAGCTGTCAAATCACGAAAAAGAAATTGTCGCCGGACTCGCTCAATATAAAGCCATTGTTGACCAATCGGCGCACGGAACCTATGTTGCCAACGTCACAAACCCAACGGTCATTGCCGGAAATGTTCTCAACGCCGTTTGGACAGGCTACATTTTCCCGATCATCCAAATGCCAATCTATGAAACAACTTTCAGTCTGATATCTCCGTTTCGCGCGCTGATCCCGTTTAAAAACACATACACTGCCGAACGCGTGGTTGAATTGGGCGGCATAAAAACAGCATACGACAGGCTTCCACAACAATACCGCGCCAAAGATTTCACCGACAGAATCGGCAAAGATCTTGATCTCTATGCTGTCAGGGACAAAAACGGCGCGCTTGTCAATCTCACTTTTGCTGATAGAAATGGCAATCCCCTTGGCACTTTTGAAATGAACAGAAATCCGCTTGCAACAGCTTTGTTGCAGCCCGGAAGGACTCTTTCGGAACACGGCACGAATTTTCTTTCCAAACCGCAAGCCGACACAATATCCGCGATTTCCTCAAACAGGACCAATACCGCAGTCCGTGAACTGTTCGGAAACAGCGAAAGACCAGCCGGACTGCTGGACGCAATCCGCGACACAAGCCAGATTTCGCAAAACGACTTGCCTGCCATAAAAGCCGCGCAGGAACGTTTGGCGCTGATTGAGGCTCACATCAAACAATATGGAGCAGATTCTCTGGGAAGAACTGCTGAAGCAAAAGTCATGGAGGCAAAAGGAATTATTCACGATGCCTTAAGCAGATATAACAAGCTCTATCTTGATCAACTAACAAGCAATTTCTCTACTTTAGTCGCTGAAAATTCTCACCTCGCACAACGAACAGCGCTTGAAACTTTGTCCACGAGCGACGCTTTGGCAATTTGGGAACTCAAAGGCAAAAAAGACACAATACAAACCCTGCTCGCCGAAAACAGGCAATTTTTGACAGATGAACAGGCGGATAATGCGCAGGCCATCATCAAAGAAGCGGAAAAAATTTTAAAACCTCTGGAGCCAAAAATACAAGAGACACTTCTTGCGAATCTGCCAAAAATCATCACGGAATTAACCACCAAACTGACAGACGGGTCGGTTTTTCCTTCACTGAACAGTTTGGAAAACATGCAAAAAACCCTGGACACTCTCAATGGCGTCTTGCAATACGCAACCGCAGATCTTGGAAGATTTGCCAATACCAAAACGGGAATAAGAACAATCATGGAACGCGGCCGGACTGCTCTGGAAAAAAACATCCGCACAGCCCAAAATCTGTTCGGTGAAAACTACCGCGAAGTCATCACCCTGCAACAACAAATTGAGGCGCTTGGCCAATCGGCGCTTGGCAAAGAACTCGGACTTGACACCAAAGCGCTTAGGGAAAATACAAAAACGGCAAAAGACCAACTTGACAGCGTCCTTCGGAGTGAACTTCTAACAGATGCCAAAAATGACAAAGAAGGTCTGGAGAAAGATCTTGCAAAAGAAAAGGCCAAACCTCAACCAAATCAGGAAAGAGTGACTGCCATTCAGGCACAACTTGATTATGCCACACAAAGAATAGGCGAACTGGAAACAACACAGACACTTGCAAAAGACCGCGCCGAGCAAATTCAACGGCAAGTCCGATCCATTGGTGACCAAGGACAACCTTTGACAAGGGACCAATTGCAAGAGAATCTTGATAGCGCAAAAGCAAAAACCAAAGAGGCGCAATCGGCACACGAAGCCAACAAAAGCAAAGAAACAAAAGCAAATCTTGAGATTGCCCTGATTGAGGAGCTGAAACTGCAAAAGGAACTCAACCTGGAAATCGCCCTGGCCACGCTGCAGAAAGAGCTGGACATTGCCACCCAGAAGTGGCAAGTGGCCGCCGGCGCAGAAAAAACTGCCTTGGAAACCAAACAGGCAAATCTTGAAAAAGAAATAGCCAGGCTGTCTTTGATAAAAGAAATAAATTTTTCAGCCATAGAAGGAATGAACCGGGAATTGGCAAGAAGAATTGAAATTATCATCAGACACCATGAAAACATCATGACTTGGCAAAAAAGCCAAAACGGCCATCCCGAAGCCTTTTTTTCTGCCGAACCCAAACAGGTTAATGCTCTAATGGAAGCGATGTCTTCGAAAAACATCGTTTTGGAATTTGCCCTAAAGGGCGGAAAATCAACTTTTATCGGCCCTCTTTCAATGAAACTTGGTCAAGAACTCTATGGTCGCATGGGCGTTTTTTATTCTCAGGAAGGACAATCTTTCAGCGTCTTAAACGACATGGGAATCTCGCTCACGGCCAATCCGGAAAAATATAAAACCGTAACTGTCGTGGGCCAGGATGGCAAACCAGTTGAAGTCAAACTTTATGACGATGTCTTAGTCATCAGAGATTTAAACGACTTAACAGCAATCAGCAAAAATCTTTTGGGAGCCAAACACGTCATTATCGAACCGGGAATGGCAGAATGGGTTTTGGGAAATTTATTGTCCAAGGACACTCCCATAGACAAAATAAATGCCGCCCGCCTGATTTTTACAAGGCTCACCCAAAATGTCCAGGTTTTTGTGGATGAGGCTCATTTGAACCTTGATCCCGGGCGCCACTTTGTCCTCAACCAGGAAGGACAAAAACCTTTGGCCGAATCGGTCAAAAGAGACCTGATCATGGTTTCAGAAATACTTTTTGGCATGGGAATTCTGGATCGGGGCGGAATTGGCGTCAACAACGGATTCTTTGATGAAAACGGCGCGTTTACAAAAGAAAAACTCGCGGAATTTTCCGAAAAACTGGCCAATGTTTTAAATAGAGAAAATACAACCAATCTCACCAAGGAAAAGGTTTTGGAGGTTTTGTTAAACGCGAAGAAATTTGAACAGGCAACGGGAATTGAAGCGGCCATTGTCAACGCGGCAGAAGCATTGAAGGGATTTGAAAAAGTATTATCTGATGCTCAAAAAGAAACCACAGTGGCCGATCGCAATAAAAAGGGTGAGCCGGTTGGCATGATTGCCAAGGGCGGTGTGGGACAGGAAAACCAGCAATATGACAGCCAGATTATTGCCGGAGCATTCGAAATTGTCGCCGGACAGATGTTTGGCAAAGAGGCAAGACTTGATCTGGTCCGCGTTGGCGGAACAAGCGTCAAGGCCGGATTCGGAACCTATTTCCATTTTCTGTATCTTGATCCCAATTCGGCTTCTGTCATGGGCACGGGAACAATCGGCAGAAACCACGGAACCATGGAAAGCGTCTATAACCTCGCATTATTGGAAACAACGGAAATCATGCGGACTTATTTGGGAATCTACGCAGACCAGGGAAAGATTCAGAACCAGAACATCTTCGGACTCGGCACTAATCTGACCGAGGCCAAATTGAAGGAACAATATGTTTCGCAAATCAATGAAATCAAAAACCGAACAAAATCCGACAAACTGCAAATTGTTCAGGGCAGCGGCGATCTTCCGGGAAGAGACACGGCGCTTCTGTTAAAAGACAGCAGGGATTTTTTGCAGAATCTTTTGGGAAACGAACTTTACACTTTTGTTTATCATGACGCGAACGGTATTTGGTACGGAATGGAAGTTGGCAGAGACGGACAAATTGTCAGGGAGCAAATCTATAGCCATAAACCTTCCGGCTCAGACAAAACGCTGACCAACTACACAGCCGCGCAGGAGGTTTTAAATGACCGAAATGCTAAAAATGTCGCCGTTATCACAAGCATCGGCAAGGCAACCGGAAGCAATATTTTTGCCGCAAACAATGTTCCCGGAATTGTTCTTCTGAACCTAAACACGGCCAGAGACCAGGCAGACCAGGCATTGGGACGTATTGCCAGAATCAGAGGATCAGAACAAACAACCTATCTCTTGGTTGCCGGCGCTGATAAAGGCATCAACAAGGAAGCTTTAAGAAATTTTTTTAATGAAGCGCTCAGCCGGGAAAACAAGAATAACACCTATCAGGCAGTTTCATTTTTTATCCAGCAAACCTACTCTATTTCTTTAATCGAAACAATCGTAGGAGGCAGGGAAGGAACGCCAATTGTGGCTCTGGCAAGAAACATCCTGACCGAACTGCAAAACCCACCCCAGCAAAGGGATTTGATTCTGGGAAACAGCGATACAACCCAAAATCCTCTTGAAGCGCTGAACAAACAATCAACCCATGCCCAAAACATCTTTTACAAAATGCTTCGGCCGTATGATTTTTCAGTCACGGTTCAAACGGAAAAAGGACCAACTGTTATAACAGAATCAATCAATAAGGATCACCTATATTTGGTCGCATCTAATGACACAAATTTGCAAGAAATATCACCAATGGACATAAAGCCGGGAGAAAAGTATTTCATCATTGAAAAAACCGCGTATCTTTTGGCACAGGCAGAAGCACAGAGCGCAAAAGAATCAAAAGAAATTTTAGATATTTATCAGAAATATGGCCTTCACCAAGGGAAAGCGGAGCTAAACAAAACTTATCAACAGTTCTATGCCCTGGCATCAGACCAACTGAAAGACACAATTAGGTTTAATGCCATGGAGCTTCAACTCAAGTTTGCAACAGCAAAAGAAATTATTCCGGGCGGTCTTCCGATTGCCGGAAACATTCAGGAATTGTCAAATATTTTCGGAAAAACAATTTTTCCTGAAATGCTTCCGGAAAAAATTCCGGGCGGTCTTTTGCCTGACAAGAATACAAAGCTTCTTTCCCAACCACAAACCCCTGGTACTGCCCTTGCGACAACGGATGCGGATCTTGCCAGACAAAACGCGTCTTTTCTTGGACTTCCCCAAGACACACAACGCCAACTTCCGGTTCTGGCACAAATTGGACAGGTGCTAAATGCCCCCGGACAAACACTGGCGCAAATGTTTACCGCGGTTGCCAATATTCCCAACCTGGAATTTCTGCCTGAAAACGCAAGGCTTGGCCTGCAAACTTTATTTACTCAACTAAATGCAGCCCAACAAACTCTCCATGCTCCAACGCTTGCCATGCAAACCGTCGCCAATCTTGGCAGTAAACTTTTGGCACTCTCTCTAGTCCCATCATCTGATTTCCCAAATCAAGTAGTTTTGGAAATAGCAAAAACCAATGAAAGACTAGGAATCCTTCTTCCTGACAATCAAGCCCCGCAAGAAACTGTTTCTGTTTTGCAAACAATCATTCCAGAAACAACTGTGCCTGCCCTACAACCTTTCATCCCAACAACAACACTTGACACATCACAACCGCTTCCTCTTTCACTTTTGAATGAAGCTGTGGTTTTTGGACTTACAAACCTAGAGATCACTGCATATATCGCAAATGCCATAAGTACTGTTCCTCAAACGCACAAAGAAAACACGCCGGCTATTCTACGGGAAATCTTCGATCAAAAAGCGGCGCAATTTCTTTCCCACATCAACCAAAAACTAAAAGACAACTGCATGACCGGCTTCAACAATAATTTATTAATAAGAACCGTTGCGGCAAGCAACGCTGGCTGCTGGGCTTCTGTTTTGGCAATTGAACAGGAAATCGCTGACTACATTGCGCAAAATGACAACCTTGGATCAAAAGCAGATTTTGCCGCCGCCATCACAAAAGACACACGCCTTGATCCCCAGATAGCTACCCTGATTCTAGACAACGCCTCAACCCAACTGGCCAATGCTTTTTCTGAAATGCAAAAAAACGCTACAATCCAAACCACACTTTACTGGGCATGGTCAAAAACCAAACAGCAAAACCAGGGACTGGCAGCTATACCGGGCGGAGACCGGGTTTTATACAGCCTTCACTTTAACAAACCCGCAGCCGAAATTGTCCTGCCTAGACCAAATGAGACTCTGACAAAAATCGCTTCACAACCACAAAGGGAAACTCCAACAGAAAAAGTATCGCCTGTCGTCCCAGAAACAAAAACAGCTGCGGTCCCGCCGCAACCACAACCAGTACCGGCACCGGTTGATGTTTTCCAAAGAATAAACCAGAAGCTTCTTCCGGCGCAAACTTTGACGCAAAATCTCACTGACAATCATGGTCTTACTGCTGCATCTGCCAAAGTTGCGGCTGTTCCTGTTGCCGCCCCATTCGCAATCCTTGCCCATCTGGCTGATTCATATTTTAACCTCACTCCTCCCTCTCATATTTCTGCTGTTAGTGCTTTTGCCAACGTTGTGGAAACAATGCCGCAACTTGATGCTGATTCAAAAAAACTTCTGGCTGATTTTTTTGGAAATATTATTAATGTATACAATACAAATCCAATAAATCCAAACACCCTTGCAGAGATTGTGGGCACATTTGCAAACACACTTGCGCAAAATCCCACACAAGAAGGACTGGCGCTTGCCACACAGCACGCAAAAACTATCTTCGATGCCAAGACTGCCGGCGCAACCACTCCTTCTCCAACCACTGCCACCGCGGCAGAAATACGATCAAAAGCTTTTGATGTTTTGGCAATGATCATTGAATTCAGCATTAATCCTGACCTGTTTGACAGGACAATTCCTAACCTCTTCACCAAAAATAAGGCAGCTCAAACACTTGACAGGCTGGAAAGATATTTGGCTGAAAATATGATGCGTCTGAATCAAGCAGATATTTCAAACCTCAGAAATTTTATCAACCAGGCAAGAAACTTGGGCATTGAATCAGTGAACTATCCGGTCGATTTGCACGATTTACACGGCATATTTATAAGACTCGCAACTGCTCTGAAAAACCCACCAAGCCAAGATCCGGATAACCAATATCTACCAAATCTTCTGGAATCAACAGTTCTCCAAATTGAAGTTGTTACCGAAAGACAACTTGCCAATCAAACTTTCAAATCCGATCTTTTGGGCGAATTGACGCGTGAAGAAGTTATAAATATTAACAAAGTGTTTGAATTGGCAAGAACACGCGGGCTAGAGATATGGAAACGAACCATTAATGAACTTCAAAATGCTGGAATTAAACTGGAAAACTTTGTTCCTCAAGACGTTCTTAACATCAATTTAAGCAGATTTATACCGGAATATAGATGGAATAAAGCAGATGACTCCGATCCTACAATTCCCAAACTGCGCGCGGAAATAGATGATTTAATCAAAAAATCTGGACTGCAGAATAAAATCTCGGCGGAACAGATCGGGAAAATCATTGAAATTTCTATTTTTGACGCACTGATGTCTGCACAAAGGCTCAGCGATTTCCGCGCCCAAAACGGAGGAGAACCGCGCGGATATGAGGAAAAAATGATTGATTTTTCCGCGTTAGCCCCAATTGGCAGGCTTGAAACAGCAATGGCCGACAAAACACCAGCTAAGATTCCTCCCGGATTCGAAGCGGTTGAAGACGGGCAAATGGTTTTCAACCCAATCTTCAATCATGAAATCGGCCAAATTGTGGCCCAAAGAAACCAGGCCGGCGCCGCCGGATTTGATCCCGGAGAGCTTTTTATTGTCCGTTCCAAAGGAGGAAAACTTTTCACTGCCAAACAGCTTTCCTCAACCTGGAAAACAACCCACAGCAATTTTCCCGGAGCCGCGGAAACCGCCGCGAGGAAAATACTGAAAGAAATTTTAAACCGTCTTCCAGCAAAGATTGACCCAAACTATCTTTCTTTTGTTCCCGGACAAACAATGTGGCTAAAAATTGGAGGATCCAAGGAACAATTTCTGGTTTCTCCGCTTGTTGACGGCAACAATCTGATGGATGACAATCTCACTGCCACGCTTCTGCCGATGACGCCGAAAATCTACAGATCAGTACTTTTTGTTTTATTTACTGTTCTTGGCAATTGGGACTTTAAACCGGATGCCGTACTCGTAAAATCTACGCCGGCAAAAGACGGCGGACTCTATCTTTGGCTTTTGGATTTTGAATTTTCTTCGGTCCTAAACCCGCTTTTGACGCTTGACCAATATTTCGGAATGCAGAATCGACAAGCCGGGGTTATGGACACCGCGGACATAGGTTTGACCCTCAACCAGAATCCATTCGCCCACTTGGAAAAAAGATTTTTTGGAGCCGATGACCGCACCAAGCAACTATTCAAATGGCTTCTGGAAGACCTCGCAACAGAAGATATAAAACCGGTTCTTGCGGCACTGGAAAACCTGCTTCAAAACAGACTATTCCTTGAAAAACTTTTTGAAGAAAGCGGATATTCACACGAAAATGCCGTTGCTCTCACAGACAATCTAAACAAACAGCTTGATCCGGCAAGAACTTTTATAGACCGCACTGCCCTGCTTTATCAGGGAAAAACAACTCCAAAAACCAATTCCTTTGAAAAATACATGCGCACCCTGTCTGATCCAAGATATATATCCAGTGCTTCTGAACTTACTCGTTTGGAAGCAATTGGCGAATTCGATCCGCACAACCATTTTAAGGCTTTGGGTTTTACTCCGGAAGAAATCCGTTTGGCATCGGCTTTATACCGCCACCGCGAAGAACTCCTGTTGAATGATCTGGCAAAATTTTTGCAGGAAAACTGCTCTGGCGCAAAAAATAACGGCTTTGTCAAGAATGCTTTTGCGGCCGGCGCCTGCTCTAGTTCACCTTCTGATATTGCGACATATGTTGAAAATCTGTTTAATATCTATTTTTCCGACGAAAGCATGGAGCAGATTGTTGATAAAAAACTCGCAAAAGCTGTGTCTATCTATGCTAAAAATGTTCCCTTGGAATTAATCCGGGCGCAAGCGGTTGTTTATTATTCCTTCAAACAGCAAATCGCCCAAGGCGAAGGCCCAGAAGAAATTTTTGAAACGCGTTTTAAAAACAAAAAAATGCTTGAGCTGGCAAGCACTTTTCTGGGCAACACCCCCCAACAAGAAGTGAGGAAAGAAATGCCTCTTCCCGTTGCCTCCCTCGTCAACACGGCGCCAACAGAAATCGGACTGATTGATAGAATACGCCGATTCATATCCAACATCCTTCTTCCTCCCGAAGTGTTCCGGGAAATTCTTTCAAACCGGACAAATTTTAGAATTGGAGAAACGGAAAAGCCAACCTATCAAGCAATACCCAAAATAGAAAACACAAATCTGGTTATGGACCTGGACGCATATAAGTTTCTTGAACTTGTGATGGAACTTGACGGAACAGCCAAGATAAGACCCAACACCAACAATACTACTGCTTCAATTTTTGTTGTCAACTTTAAAAAACAACAGGCACAGCCTGAGTTGCTCACTGGGGAAAAATTGCAGGAAATCAACGTCTTAGACTTAAATGGATTTATTGTCGCGCGAGTTGATGCTAGGCCGCCGATAATCATTCCATATGATTCTGTATCCAGAAATGTCCTTGAAAAAAATCCTGCTCTACTAAACGCCACATATCCCAACTACATAATGGCCAAAGAAAATATTGACACAAACCTACATGATGTGGCACATAAAATCAGAAAATATTCTCTTGAAAAAACACCAAGGATAATAATAAGTTTGACAAATAGTGACAAAGAAAACGAACCGTTTGCCATTGACAAAGACGATGCCGGAAATCTCGTTCTCACCAGAAATCCATATGTTCCCCAAGATATTAGTATCTCTAATCCTCCCAACCATACATTGGCAAATACAGATTTTGTGCCTATTCCTCTTCATGAAGTTGCCAACTATCAAACAATTATCATATTTAATGGAACAAGCCGTCTAATATATACTGGCAAAACAATATCAGAAGCTGTGTCCAGAAAACTCGACGAAATCGGGCAAAACAATCTTTTGGCAGCAAAAACTTATCTTGATATTCGTCGCGCCGATAATATGCTCCTGCTTGGCAGGTTTGTCGCAACGGCTTTTGTCTATGCCACAAAAACTGCCGTCCGTGAACTCCAGCCGCGAATTTTGCAGGCTATGAGCGATTTTATTGACACGACAGAAGAAATCCGCGCCGCTCTTTCCGACTGGCAACAACAAAGAGCAAATGCGCCGCCAAATGGCAAACAACCACAGCGTATTCTATTTACAATCAATTTTGCTGCCATAAGATCAGCCTGGAACACCCAAATCCACCTCCTGCAAATGCAAATTCAAACATTCATTGCCAGATTTAATGCCCCAAAACCCACCACAACCGCCCAACCTGTAGAGCGGGCACAAATAACACCCGCAGTAGTAGGGCCAGCGGCTGAAGTGACAGCAACACCTGTCTTGGAAGCTGCGCCGGCAATAGAAGCCGCTCAAAATCTGACCGTGGAAATCGTTGGAACCAACACGCCAAGACATATTAAAAAAGAAATATACGATTCGACTCCAACCCTGCAATCCCAATATGAAACTTTTGATGATTTCCACACTAAACTTTTCGGAAAAGACATCGATACGCCGCATTTTATCAGAGTCATAAGAAATGCCGATGCAAAAATTGTTGCTTTTTATGTTTATAGAGAAGAAAAACCAAGAATAGGAGCTTCTGAACGAAAAACCGCGGAAATTGTTTTTGTATACGCGCAAACTGACAAAGAAAACCCGCAAGACAATCAAAGAAACATTCTGCTGCAAACAATCCGGGCTTGGCAGGAAGAAGCAAATATTGAAATAATCAGCTTTAAAAAGCTGGACGGAAACGTTGGCAATTCGGAATTGACTAAACTGCTTAGCAACAATTTGGCTTTTGTCTCTTTTGCCATCTTGCATTCCGAAAATACCTACGTATGGACACCAGAAAAGAGCCGGTATTATGATGTTTTGGTCAAGGATCTTCCGGCCAGAAAAACATACGGACCAACCCAATGGGTCGCAAGAAAAATCAATGAACTAATGGGATCTTTTCTTCTTGAACCGGTCATCCGAGTGAAATTGGACGATGACACCAGATTCGCAGTCGATTTTGCCGCACTCAAATCAGTCAATGCCATCAATAAGAATGGCAAAAACATCCGTCTTGTAATCATGCCTGATGACTATGTTTATTTGAAAGGAAGCACTGGCGCGCGAAAAGTTTATGGACAGGGATTTACCAAATTCACAAACCTTAAAGACAATCAGGGTGAATTCGTCCTGGTCCAAAACGGAGAAACCTTTGACATCAAACTGCCAACCATGTCTCAGACGGAAGCCGAAAAAATCATCCGGCAGGGAAAAATTGTTGCCGCATCCAGATTGCATTTGCTATCCATACTGGCTGAAAAAACAATGCCTTTTGTAAATTTTACAACAGGAGAAATGCTGACAAAATTGATTAACACTCTGCCTCCCGAAGCAAGGATCAAAATCATTGAAACAATCTTTGTTTCACTTTCATTCATCAACAACATTCTTGGCATAGATCTTCAATACAAACACGCGCGGGAGATGAATCAGTTTGTTCAGCAAGCACAAAAATTCCTGCCTCCGGGCTATGTGTTGACATATGATCCGCTTGATAAAGGAATAGGGCTGATGCAAAAACCTCTGACTCCCGGCGAAATTGTAAGAATCATCCGCGACGCCAACCCCGATGACAGACAATTCCCGCTCACACCGCAAGAAACAGCAGAAGTCGTCAGAAAAGCAAACGATGCCGCCAAAAAAATCGCGGACGTCCCGGAAACGCCCCAGCCTACTGTTAATTTTACGATTGATATAAATATGAACACCTCTATTGAAATCTCCGGGCAAAAACCGATAGTAATCTCGGGAATTGATATCGGCTTTGGGAAAGGAATTTCTTTTAATATTCCTCAGCTTGGACATGTGTCTGACCCTGTTGGCATTAAAAATATTCTGGGATTTGTCCACAGTAAGGGCGGCAGAATAATAAGGGTTTGGGGATGGGGCAAAAACAATAATATTGGAATGATTTTGGAAGCTGCGAAGGCATTTCCAGATATGAAAATAGTTATCTCCTTATCCGATCAGGGTGACGCAAACCCCAGAGGTAGACAAAATTCAAATGCGTCAGACGATTTCAATATAACAGGATGGTTTCAGGATGGTTATAAAGAAAAATACCAACCATACATTGAATCAGTATTGAAAGAATTTGGCGGAAAAAATCCGCAGGCAATATGGGAAATTCAAAATGAAACATTCAATTGTACATCTATGGCCTGTGCGAACGCCCAATATGAATTCTTCAAAAAAATTTCGGATTTAATTTATCAATACGATAAAGGGGTCGGATTAATTTCGATGGGTAATCAGGATCTGTTTATGTTCGGCCCTCACTATCCAAGAGAAGATACGGCCACAAAACCAGAACACATTGATCTAGTATATGTTGAACAATTTGAAAGAATAATTGCCCTGCCACATATTGATATTGGCGACACCCATATCTATGACGCCAGGGCATTTGTACATGCTCAAAGAGCTGCACAAATTGCCAAAAAATACGGAAAGCTGTTTTTTATTGGTGAAATAGACTATGACGTCCTAGAACAAGCAGTACGACTATTGGAACCATATGGCGTTTTTGACTATCTGGTCTGGACGGACCATAACTCAGACATTTCCAGCTATCGTTTTAATTTTGATCAATTAGCAAAATACAATGAACAAAGAAAAAACAACAGCCAAGGACAATATGTTGCTGATGTAGACAAAATTGAAAACCAGATTCTCAACTTACAAACCGGAACTTCAATCACTTTAAATAATAAAACAGACTCTGTTGTCTTGTTAAAACGTTTGGGTATAAATATAAATCCCAACTCATACATAGTGATTAATATTACAGATGAGTTAAAGGCAAAATTAACTCCGTCTGTTGAAACAGCAAAACCAACACTGCCTCCCGCCGAACAACCTTCCCTGCCCAATCCTCCTTCTGTATTTAGGGAACTCTCTGTCGCGGAAGCGCAAAAACTCGCATTAGAATCAGGAACAAACACTGTTGTAATTTCCCAAAACACAAAACTGGCCGCCAACCAAACCTATGAAAACATCACTTTCCGGATCACAAAATCCAACATCAGTATCGACGGAAATAACGCCAAAATCAGGCTTCAGCCCAGAAAGGCCGGAGTATACGTGGAAAGCACGGATGGGTCAGTCATTGAAGGTGGATCAATTACAAATATTAATTTTGAGTCTTCCGAGGGAGAAGCGGTTGCTTGGTATGACAAATCTATCAGAGACATAAGAACAACAAAAGATCGTTCAGGCGCTGCTGTTGTGGTTGTTAATGCCAAAGGAAGACTTGTCAGCGGCATAAATGTTTCCGGCACTGGCTTTGCGGGAATTGCTTTGATCGGCGTCAACGACTCAATTGTCACAAACAATTCAGTCAATGGTTCTGCCTTTGGAATCATGCTGGATGAATCAAGCCGAAACCTGATCTACAACAACAATCTTTTGAACAATATCAGATTCGGACAGAAATGTTCATTTGGAGGCTGTGAAACCACAGCAATTGTGATCAACAACGATTCAAACCAAAACGTTGTGATGAACAATCGAATAATAAGAGGCGGCAACGGAGTTTATATTTTAATCTCAAGGGCAACAGACAATACGCCGTTAAGCAACTACAATGTTATTGTCGGAAATGTTTTTGACGACATTCCAAATAATGCCATAGAGGTAGTTACTCTGACGGAAGGAAGAGATCAGCAAAGAAATCTCTATCCAATTATCCCTATCGGCAGACAAGGCGAAACGCAAGATAAAAGACTAACGGCTTATATTTTCAACAACAAAATATCTAATACCGGCCACGGCGTTTGGGCATCAGGATCAATCATTAAAACAGACCAAAATCAAATACAAAACATAAAAACCAAACCGGATGGTGAAAAAATCAAGACTGAAGACTCTAATGCAGAAGGTAAATTTGCAGGAAAACTGGATGCGACCTCTTCTGTTTCTGAAATCGATATCTCAGGTTTATCGCCAAATATCCAGAAGATTTTGAGAGAAAATGGGATAGGAAAACCTATAACCCTAGAAATTCAACAACAACCAGAATCTTCCAGAATTGTTTTACCCTTCTCTCAACAGATTTTGCCACCCCAATTAAGACAGAATCGTGAAAATTATAAAGGCAATGTGTATCTTGTACTCACGCCGAAAGGCTATATTCTGCAGACAAAAATCAACGGACAATGGAAAGAAGGCAACTTTTTGTTGCCAGGCAACATTGTTGCAGATCCAGCAACGGGCCGTAGATACAAGGCAGAACTTGCAAGTGACAATTTAACCATAAACCTAGTTGACATCACCACACAAAACGACCTTGATATTTTCCAAAAAACAGAAGCCTTCCGTAAATATCTTTTTGAAAAATATGGCTTTAACCTCCAAAACATCATCGGCTATGTTTCCCTTTCTGATCTGCAAAACATTGAAGAAATGCTTATTAATATGAACCTGCCAAAGGAAAAGCTGGCGAAAATAAAATACAGCGCAAAAGTTTTGCCGGACGATTTCTCAAAGGATGAAAAACTTGTCATCACTGAAATGTGGCCAAACGGATCTTTGCACACTTCAGATTTCAACGGCATTGAAGCAGTGACCATTGATGAAAACAACGTGGAAATACTCATCGCCAACCGCAAACAAACCAAAGAAATGTCACTTGTGATGCAGGTTTTACCATTTCACGAAAGAGTACATGCGCAGATTAATCCCAGAACTGAATTCAACCGCAGTCAACGGGGGATTTTGACACGCCAGGAAAGATTTCAAAAAATATTAATCGATTTAAATATCACTTCCTCGGACGGCCAGTTTGCTGACAATCAAAACCTGCGCAACCTGATTACCCGTTTTAACGGTTTGAGTGTTATCAACGAAGATGAACTTCTTGCCTACGCGTCAGAAATGTACTATATCAATCCAAATCAATTAAAAAACATAAATCAGAGTCTTTATGATTTTGTCAAAGAATTTGTTTACAACGGAAAGGAATTCTTCACCAAACTGCAAAAAGTCGACGGCGAAGAAAACTCATACACCCTGACCATCACCAATTCAACCAGCAAGACCGACCTTGACAGTATCCTTTCTTCCCTGCCAAAAGGGTACAAAATCACAATCGTCAATAACTCCTCAACCATTCAGGGTGTTGGCGGTCTTTCCCTGGATGCCTCAAACGGACAGGTTGCGGTTGTTTCTTCAAATAAAAAAGCAGCGCCTCTTGTGCTTTCCCAAACCCTTGTCAAACGGGTCACGGTTGAACCTGGTGAAACAATCACCTTGAAAAACGAAACGCAAATCGCTGATTCTGTCAAAACTCCGCAGCCGCAAAAAACTGCACCCGCAACACAAACAGCGCCGGAAACCAGCCAAAGCCAAACAACTGCAACTCCGCAGTCATCAAACCAGAATGTTCCGCCGAAAGAAGATAAAGGTGCATGGTGGAATTTCTGGGATGGAGTTGGAGAATCATGGAACAATTTCTGGAAATGGGTGTTTAATGGCTTCAAAGAACCAGCCAAACCAACACCGACAACAACAGCAACACAAACCAGTGCGCCAACGGCACAATCAACAAACACTGCCACCAGCACGCGAACTGGTACACCAACTGTTACATCCACACCGTATTTTTCCTATAACCAAAATACAAAAGTTTATTCCCTGAAAATCACTGAAGATTTTCTTCGCGAATATAATCTTTTAGGCAAGGTCGTTCAGGGAGATTTTCTGACCCTGACAGCAATTCTTGACCCAATTCCCGCCAACTCAACAGTCACTGTTATCAACGACACTGAAAGGCAGTTTGTCCTTTCCGGCATCAACCAAAACGGCGTCACCGCAAACATCGCCGGAAAACCAGCACGAACACAGGCTGGCCAGCAAACAGGAGTCATTATCCTAAAGGGTGAAACCATCACTTTCCAAAAAACCAATGCCACATCCACCCAAACACCAAAAGCCGCAGCGCCAACCGCTGAAAGAACACCAACCGCCCAAAATCAAAACACGCCTTTGGCACAGCAAACACCGCTTTCCTCCAATATTCAAATCCCGCATTTTGTCTTTGACGGCTCTTCATACATCCTGACTGTTGATGATGCGCTTCTTGCTTTGCGTCCTCCAAAAATTGAGTCCGGGGCAAGAATTTTGGAAAATATTTTAAGCGCGCTTCCGGCGAATTCAAAAATCAAGGTAGTCAATAAAACAGGCTATTCTCTCTATCTTACCGGCATAAACCAAACATCTGTTTCCATCACACACATTGACGGAACAAACGGGTCTGACAGAATGTCTTCCAATAATTTTGTCCTGGTCTTTTCCGGAGAAACTATCACTTTCGCCAAAACCAACGGCTCGCCAACCACTCCTCAGGCTGGCACAACGCCGGAAAAAACTTCTGCTGTTCAAGCAAACACCCTAAGTCCATCCTCTGTCCAACCGCAAGCCCAAATCCTCACCAAACAAAACGGCTTTTTGGGCATGAATCTTCCCACTCTGGCACAGGAATCCGACCAAACCATTGTTGAGGCCCTCAAATTTTTTACGCAACATGGAATCACAACCATCCGTTTCAGGGCACAAAATTCCGAGCAAGCTCAAAGAATAATCAACCTTGCCAAAGCCAATAACCTTGATATGAAATTTATTGTCTATCTTTCACGCTTCAACGAAGCCGACCCCAAACTGGGAATTGACAAAAATGACGGCCAAAGAACAATTGTTCTGGAACACGAATATGAAGATTTCGGCAACAAGGAAGGATATGACAAGGCTTTGACGGCGTGGTACAAAAATCCGACCCTAGTCGATAAAAACGGCAGACGCGTTTCCTATTTTGAAAATCTTAAAACACTCGCACATAATCTTAAGGGAAACACAAACACAGCGCTTGAGCTTTCAGACGGACTTCCCACCTGCTACAGCCAAAGTTGCGCAAGCGCGATGATTGAATTTGTGAAAAAAGCCGCTGAAACAATCCAAAAAGAAAATGCCAATATCCAGGTTTCTTCCGGCGCGCATAAACTGTATTTGTTTGTGGAAAACTACCCGGGACCAAACCCGATCGGACACAAGTGGGTGTACGAAGCAATTGCAAACATACCAGGCATTGCAATCAAAACCCTTCATCCTATCACTTCTCCACTCAGAAATCCCTATGAATTCGATCATGCTTTTGAAACAAAAAATCTCATAACGCAAAACAAACCAATGGTTCTTGTTGTAAATCTTGGAGACACCGGAGACCCAAATAATGCCAATCCGAATAGCAGAACCATGAACAAAGAACTTCTTGCCTACGCACAAAACGGAATATCAATCATTTTCGGCGATGCCATTACAGAAGAAACCAGTTTGTCTTCGCCTGATGACCGACAAGTCTTTTTTTCCGCAAACGGAAGCGCCGTTTCCGGACGGATCATGAATATGCAACCATATCTTGGCAATACTTCCGGTGTTGTAATGCCACCGGGCGTCAGACTCAATGACAGACTTGAACTCCAACGGTTACAAAAAACCCTGTCCGAAAACCAGTCTGTCGAACTGGCAAAAAACCCGGACGGCAGCTATGTTCTGACCATCAAACGGGTCGCGCCGGAAACAGAAATCAATGAGGCCTTCAAAAAAATCCCCGCCAACCTGCCGGTTGGTACAAAAATCACTGTTATCAACGAGGTGGACCATACATATAATATCAATATCGCTTTTCTTGGTATTCCGGCAACTGCCAACCAGCAATTTGTTTTCTTTGTCAATAACGGCCAAACAAAAAAAGAGCTTTCGGATCCGTCGCAAATCGCATCAACCATTCCTGTTGCCCAAAAAGAAACAGTGGTGTTTGAAATTCCCATTAGAGAACGAAAACCAACCAACACTGCCACTTCCACAAATACAAGAACCCAAACGCCAAATGCTTCCCAAACGCCATCTACAACCCTATCTTCCACTCCACAAAAACCAGCCTGGAATCAGTTTGTGGAATGGCTGACAAACACCTGGAACTGGATCTGGAATGGTTTTAAAGAACCTCTCGCACCAACTCCAACACCAACCGCCACACAACAAATAACATCCACTTCCACATCAACGCCCACTTCAACAGCCACGAGCACAAGTACGAGCACCGCCACCTCAACGCCAAAACCATCAATCACCAAACAACTGATCCAAAACGGCAATTTGAAATTTACCCCATACCAAAGTCGCAAGTTGGGTCAAAACATACCAGCTGACAGAATCCTGAAAATCGCATCGCCACTAATTGTGAGAAATATCGATGCCGTAGGAAGAGATTTGCCCAAAGGAAGCGTTCTGGCTGTCATTCAGGACACTGGACAAATCGGAATTCTGGTCAAAGGAGATAACGGTTGGAACGGCGAGCTTCCGGCAATTGACCTGGATGTTTTAAACCAGAGAAAACAACAGCTTCAGAATCAGCTGCAGCCTTTGATTGACAAAATGCTGGAAAACATGGATCCCCAATACTACAATAATATTGATTTGACTTTTGATCTGCTTCCGGCAGAAGGATGGCCGGAGGAAATAATCATCTTTAACATTTCCACGTTTATTCCCCATCGCATGCCAAGATCTCAGTTTTTGGACCAAGTCGCCATGAACGCAGTCACGGAATTCAAACAGCAAAACGGCAAAACCGTTATGTCCGTCTACGCACTTCTCCAGGAAGAAAACGACCAGAACAAAACCCTGCCTAATTCGATTTATTCGTATATAAAATTGTACATCCACAATCTGGCACACGAACTCGGTCACAACATCGACGGCAGAGATCAGAATATTCTCAGCGGCAGCGCGGAATTTACGGCCTTAATGAAACGTCCGGAATATATTCAGACCATAAAAAATAAACCGTGCATGATGGGCGGCTATGTCTGCAGCGCCAGCAACAACAGCGAATATTTTGCACAAATAGTTGCGATAAGGCTTTTGGATTTGGTTTTTGGCACAAACAACATCGGAATCGACTTCCGCCTGCCTGATGGATCAAACCCGATGCTGGACTATTTAAATAGAAACCTAAAAATCCAATCTCCTCTACTTCCTGTCTCACCATCTACAGCAACCCCCCGGTCAACCCAAACACCAACCACCCTGACATTTAATTCTGTTCTGTCAAACATCAAGCCTGATTTCTCAAAACAAGAATACAGAATAGGTACAAATATCGGAATGAATTTCAAACCATACGCAGAAGAGAAACAAAACCCCCTCACGGTTTTAAGAGGATTTCACAACGCCCATCCTCAAAAAATCCAAACCGGAAAACCAGATCCATTAATGGTTCATCTTCGGCCATCTGACATGGCGCTTGATTTTGAAATGCTGAAAAAAGAGGCGGAGTTGATGCGCGACAACAATTTCTATCCGGTTTTTGTGCTCACATCTCCTGATCCGGCAGAACCTGAACTAGAGCAAAAACTTGCCCAGTCCATGCGAAACATCAAAGCTGTGTTTAATCAGGTGCAGTTTCAAACCAAACCTGTTGTAGTTCTTCTTGATAAACCAAACACCAAACTTTCAATCAGCCAAACCCTCAAATATCTTGAGATTCTCGCAACAGAAGCCGACAATCAGGCAAGCGGCCCGAGAAATTTCTATTTGGCTCTTCCTTCATTGGACAATCTAAACCCGGCGCAGGCAAAAACATATCTTGCGGCAATTCTTTCTGACCAAAAACTTTTCGGACATTTTGAACTTGCCGGAATTGAGCTTCGCGGCAAAGATGTCCAGTCAACAGCAGCAAACACCAAACAGCTGATGGACCAATATCCGCCCGACATAGCTTTTATGGTGACCCACATAGAAAACACATCGCTAACCACAACCTCTGGATCAAAAGATCAAAGATATGTTAATGACTGGAACACTTTCCAATATGGCGTTTTTGACGCGCTTGGCAGAAACAACTTTCAGCTGATGATATCAGGCCTGCCATATCCATATAAAGGAATTACAAGCATTGACCCAATTGTCACAGGCGAAGTCAGAAATGCCTCAGGACAGCAGGGACAGGTATTTATCGCGGCCTGGAACTGGTCACAGGAGGGCGGCGGAGGCGGACCGGGCAATGCCTGCGATTCCGGTCAATGCAAAAACCCCAAACCTGCTCCCCCATTTAATCCTTCGCAGGTCACCGTCGTCTATCCTGATGACCGCTCGCAAAAACCACAGATTCCTACCTTGCCAACCGCCACAAACACCAACACTCCGGCAACGGCAACAAGAACCAACACTCCACCGGCAAGCGCAACAAACACAAGCACATCCACTGTTCACCCCACAAACACCAACACTTCAACTCCAGTCAACACAGAAACCAACACTCCGCAGGCAAGCGCAACAAACACAAAACCTGCCGCTGCCACACAAACCCAAACATCAACACCGCCAAAAACGCCAACAGCCGATAGTGCCGGAAAAAATTGGTGGGATCAGATTTTGGAGAATATAAAAAACTGGCTTGATCTAATTGGCCAAATAATCAACCGGACGCTCTCTAACTGGACAAGAAAAGATCTGGAAATACCAACTCCCCCATCCACATCCGCAGCAGTTTCTACAAGAATCGTTGTGGAAACCCAGCCGGAAGCCACAGAAACCCCAACAAACGAAATTGATTCTCCAAACCCCACAAACACGCGCCTGCCACAACCAACCGCAGCGTCAATTCCGATTTTGCCTACACCAAAAGCGCCAAAAACATTGACAATGACAATAAAAGATTTTATGTCTGATTTTCTTACAAATCAGAATTTTGCTCAACCAAAAACCGGATCAACACCATGGTTCGTAAGCTCAGTAAACTTTCAAAACATGCAAAAAAACGGTCCAAGTTATCACGATTATAATGCGCCTGGTTCCTGGTTTTTTGGAAACGCAGCTTATGGCTATAGGGATAATGATGGTGTTTGGCATACGTTTGCTGAAACCACAATCGATAATTCCAAAGGATATGTTTTGGTTGACCAGAAAGGCCCCGGAGTGTTGGGAAATATGTATTTCTCAATGTCGTGGATGATTTTTATGAGATGGGCAAAAGCAAACAATTTTGAACCCATTTCAGCTAGATGGGGAGGGCTTTCAAATATTGGAAAAATAAGAATCGAAGTAGACGGGCAAATATTTGATTATACAATGGAAGAATGGTTTCTCGGTAAAATAGCTGACGAAATGGGCTTATCTTCTGATGCAAAAAGGCTCTTTTTCTGGGATCTGGATGATGCCCAAACTTTTGGCAGCCGTTTCCCGATCCCCTATCAAAAAAGTTTAAAAATTACCGTTTATAACGGAATACCACCGCAATGGTTTTCTTTTAGCGGACTGACTCTGCCGAAAGATTCTACTGTCAAGCCGTTTAGCAATAAAAAGGATCCGGAAATTAGTAAAACAATTGATCAATCCGCCGGACATATCCTCAGGCCGGAAGAATATATTAACACTCTGGGCCAAACCATAAACAAAACAAACCTGTCAATTGGATCAAATGCCAAATCGGAAATGGAATTTAAAAACCAAGGCACAGTCCTGGCGCTCCAAATATTAGTTCCAAAAGACGTTAATCCGTCAAAAGTTTGGGTGGAAGTAAACTATGGAAACGACAAGGGCATTCAAAAAATGCCCCTGACATCTCTTGTCGGCACGATTGACAAAGCTATTCCGATCAATTCCTCACCTGTATATTTAGTGAAAAAAAACACTGACTTGCTTTTTGGAATCAACATGCCTCTTCCGTATCAAAATGGAATGACAATTGCTTTTTATAATCAGGGGAATGAAAAAATAGATATAGGGATAAACTATGTTCTGACCAAGGAAGCCGTATCATCAAGCCAACTCCGCGCCAAATTCGATCCTGGCACAAAACTACCGGCAAACAGTCCTGATTACACAATTAGTATAGATGACGCAGCAGGTGGAAAACCTTTAAGCGGAAGAATTGTGGGAATGGTAGTTGACAATCGCGATGTTGTTGTCTCTAATCTCCCACCCGGATTAGGTTCTTCCAATGAATGGGATATGGGATTCATCGAAGGAAATGTTCTTATTACAGACGGAGCGTATGTGAGATTCGCCCAAGGACAATCCAAAAAGCCAGGACTTTATTTTCTTGGAACTTCACAGGAAGATATCACGGGAATAGGTTTTTACTGGGATAGTGGAAGAACCAAACCGATTATTACCTCCGGAAATTTAATTTTTGATGGAAAAAATCCTTTCAGGGCTGCCTGGTTTGCGTTTTTCCCGGATTCCAACGCAATAGTCTTTGAGGAAGGGGCGCAAATCAGTATTGGACACGGAGCGTATGTTTCAAACGAGCAAGCCTTAACCATGGCATCAACAGTTTGGTATTATGTTGATCTGCCGCAAACTCCCCTATTGGCTTCTACCCCATCGCCAGTGGCCTCCAACACTCCAGCTGCTTCCACTCCCCAAAACACAATCGCAATAAACGATCAAAAACCAATTCCAGACCTAAATGCGCCAGCTCCAATTCCTATAATTCCAACCCAAATTACGGCCAGGATCAATACAAATAAGGTGGAAGTTACAGCAGAAAACACAACAAAAACTTTCACAATTTCCCAACAAGAAAACGAAGAGGTTTGCTGCGGAAGCCATTCCGGAAATTTTGGCTTATTCTGGGGTTTTCCGCTTCATTTAACTCCAGAAACGTTTGTCAAGTACCGAACAGGGTTTGAAATGGCAAATCCGCAGTTAAAAGGAAAAATTATCCCAATCTCCGTCAATGTCGATCCAAACAGTATTAAAAATGGGCTTGTGCCTCAGCTGATTTCGGAAGCAAGAAAAAACAGGTTCAGTTTAAATATTATTTTAAAAATGACGCCGGAAGAGGCCACAAACCAAGACAGAAACAATATGGCTGACACAATAAACCGCGGTCTGCAAAGTCTTTTAGAAAAAGATCCTTCTTTTGCTGAATACAACAAAAAATATGTCAGAATCACAATGGCAAACGAACCAAATGGAGCTCCCGTTATTGCCAAAGACTCTTATCCGGAAGGAAGCGATTCTATATCAAGGGGAACAATGCTTCTTGATGCGGTAATCAAATTTTCCGAAGCGTGTCCTTTCTGCAATGTATTTATTCCGCCACTCACTCTCGGCTATGAAAAAGAAGCGAGAGAAATGACGGATGAATTCATGAAAGAGCTTGCGAAACGCGGCGGAAAACTTCCGAAAAATGTTGTGGGAATTTTTCATCATACATATGGAGGTGATAACTCCCATCTCGAAACCGCCGAAGCGCCACTGAAAGACTGGTTTCGATCGGAAAAAATCTGGCAGGATGCAGCAGACAAATATAAAATACCGATTAAATTTTCTGAAATGCGAATTGTACTAGATGAAATAGGATCGCCGGACCAAGTTCACTATATCCTGAACCTAGCTGGCAGAATTGACTACAAACAACCAAGCGTTAATAATGGAAATACTAAAACCGGTGACTATAAAAAGTTTGCTGAAGCAATCGCCAGAAAATTCACAGAATTCAAAAAAACTGATCCCGCATTCAAAAACGTCGAGGAAATAACCTTCTTTTTCTGGGATGGCCCGGGTGCTTTGACGGTTTTATTGCCATCTATCTCTATTCCAAAAACAATTTTATCTGTGTCATCTACAGAGTTTGAAAAATATCTGGAATCATTAAACGACACTAACTCGCAACTCATAATTAACAATACATCAAATAATGACTTCATTTTCATATATAATGGGCAAACAATAACGATTAAGCCTGGGGCCACGTTTACTCTCCAAATAGCCCCATCTTCACCCGGAAAGGGGCCGGGAATGAAATCAATTGTGGTGCCAAAAACTCAAGATACCCAAAACGCGCAGGAACAAACTCCCGCAAACCCCGTATTCCTTGAGAATTTCGAGTTTGCCCAAACCCAAACTGAAGAAAATCCAATTGTCAAATTTTTCAAAGAGCTTTGGGAAGGTTTTATGAACCTGTTCAACAGGCCGCCGCAAACCGCACCAAATGAACAAACACAAGTTATTCCTTATGGATCAATAATACCAGCCGACCTTTCAACAGCTGATATTACAAAAGTTGGTGAAACCACAGTTGTAGGACTCAACAGACCAGTCACCTCCCGCCATTATCTTGATTCCCTTGAAAGGGCTTTTGCCCTTCAGTCGCTTCCCGGTTTGAACAATAACATCCTTGACGCAAAAACCATGACTGACGCCGAGAAAATCCAGGCGGAAAGACAAAAAAACACCAGAATTGAAAACGGTTTTGAGATTCATGAAATGGAATTTTTGGTCAACGTCAGCACCTTCCAATCCATCAACCGGCAAAAAAGTTCTCTTGGCGTTCAAAACACTTTTGAATGGCTTCAGGCCCAAATTGATCAGGCAAATAGAACTCTCCAGTCAGACGGCTCAAAACTGCCGATAAAAATCGTCATCAAAAGAATTATTATTGTCACCGACGATGTTGTTGTCGCACCGCCGGCTTTGGCCGCCGGCCTTGGCGACGCGGAGTTAAAACAAAAATTCTCAAACTACGGCTGGTTGCGAATAGGAAGTGATAATTTCTGGTTAAATGACAGCTTAAACGGCAATCGCGGACAGATGCCTTTTGATGTCGGAAAAAGATGGGTGCTGGACAATCAATATGGAAAGCTCATAGAAACCCGCCAGTTATATTACTTAAACTCCCTTGGCAAACCCGGCGGAATTGTCTATGACCTCGGACTAATCCATGAAATTCTTCATGACGAATACATTACCGATTTGTATATTTATCATCCATTAATGCCGCATGCCAACTGCGCCAGTCTTCTCTGCACGCCAAATTTTCCCCATATCCCGGGATTTCAAGTTCAAAACAACAACAAAAAGGTTGTCTTCACTCAAAGAAACTTCAGCTTTATGCAAAATGACAATTTCGGATATCCCCACACGCCTAATCTTTCACCAGCGACAACATATCTTGTTAAGGCCTTCCGAAAACTTTACCCGCGATTTTCAAACATCCCATTCGGAGCAACTTATCCTCGAATTATTTCGGACAAAATTCCTTTTGCCTTAAATTCGATTGAACATTATGCACCGGAATTAAGATTAAACATTAATGGCCTCGACAAGTCCGGTATTGTCAAAGTGCTGGTCTTGAAACAGGGAAACCTGTCCGATGACCAGACCAAACCTTTTGTTCTTGTCGAAGCAAAACAGGGTGAAGATTATCAATCTTTCTCCTATCAAAATGGAAATCTAAACATTTCCCTGACCAATTCCCAACAAATCAACGCCTTTCCTGGAACCTATCTTGGTCTTGTTGACACAAAAGGCAATGTCACACCGATTTTTATCCCCCGCCCAATCATGCAGACAGTCCATTTTGCAAATATTGTCAACGATCAAAACACAAACATTGCAGAGTTAAATTTGAACACAACCGGCCTTTTGCAAAAAGTGCTTTCTGAAAACGCAGAGATCATTAATTCCGCCAAAGGAAACACTGTTGACTCTCCGATTATCTTCAGCATTTTTGTTTCCAACACAGACACTGTTCCCCAAAGCGCCATTTTTGACGGAATAATTGATGGAAAATCAGCCCATTTCACAATCACCGCAGACATTGTCAACTCCAACTCCCAAAACCAAAAAACCCCAAAAACCTCTGCGTTAGAAACGATTGCCAACAACATCCGCGCATTCATTGCGCAGCGAAGAGCCAAAACTCCAAATCTGATTCAACAAACACAAAACGCGTGGCAGATTTCCCTCAACACCTTTGAACGGCTCAACGTTTATAACCGCTACAAAGTAACCCGCACCGTGTTTGGCGAACCAACCGGAACTTTTCAGACAGAAATCTTAAGACCCGGTGACAAAATTGTCAGGCAGAAGCTTCTCAATCCACAGTCGACACAGACAAAATATGAAGAAACTGAATATGTCCTCGGATCAGGCCAATCCCTTGATCTTGCTCTAACCCTGGAAGATGTTTACAACGAAAGATTTACCCAGTGGGTTCTTCGCCGCGGTACAAATGACCTTCCAATTGTCTGGGACAAACACATTTTAAAAGAAACCCAAGCGAAAAACACCACCCAAACATCACCTGATAAACCAAATGTTTTGGAAAGGGCCACTGAGTATTTCGGCATCAACGACCAAAACCTCGGCATCATTTGGCAGCCCGGCCAAAGCCCGTTTGGAAAAGACCTGACAAGGTTTTTACAGAAATACAACATCAAAACCCTTTGGGAGTGGATTATGCAGAGAATCAAAACTATCAACCAAAAAAACAAAAACATTGACTACTCAAGTTATCCTACTGATCCCAGAAAAAAAGTGGAAGAATACGTCAATAACCACAATGAAAGACCGCTTTTAAGTGTATACCAGGGAACAATTGATGAAAATACAACAAGAGTCGCGCGGGAAGAAAAAATTATATCAAAATCGAATCTAACTCTTCATCTTTTGGATCAAGATGAACATTTAACCCCTATTGGTGATATCAAAAGTTTTATTGATTATATTAAAAAAATAAAAGCTGACAATATTTCTCGTTTAAATGCGTCAGGAGTAAAACTTGAGGATTCTGCTTTTGAACAGATTTATAATCTAGCGGCTTTACCAATTGAGGTTGTTATTGGCAATCCAGAATATTCTTCTTCGTTATACCGCTATAGAATTTCCGACATAAAACAGCTTGAGGACGGTCGATTAATATTAACTGTCTTTCTGAGTGCAAAACAAACACCTACTCAGCAAATAGTCACAAGGGAAGATGGCACACAAGCCATTCTTATAGATGGAATTGAAGAAGTTGTCTATAGAAGAATTATTCTCAGCGACATGGTCACAATACACCCTGAAAATATCCACGAAATTGAAGTTGATCCCAAACAGGTTTGGGTTGTCCAGAAAAATGTTGCGGATACGTTTTCCTCCCTCCTTCCAAAATCTTGGCAGAACTTTCTTCTTAACTTTCTTCTTAATCGTTTCACAAAAAGCGTTGTTTCATGGAATCTGACGCCACAGGCAACACCAAAACCATTAAATGCTTCTGATCTTTTTATCGAAAAAGTAAGGGATAAAATCAAAAAAGATTTAATAAGGGAATTGCCAAACCGCAGAGATAAAAACGATTTGCCTACCCCGCAAGTCCTCTCAGATACTGGCGGATATGTTCTACTAAGAGATTATTTTGCCCAAGTCATCGACAGCGTACAACATGTAGGCTATAACGCGGCAAACATAATGGCATATAATCAATACGTTTCCCGAGACCCTGTTGCCGAAATCCTTCCAGAAGTTATAACTGCTTTAATCAATAAAAGAGCATCTCTACCATCAACCCCAAACCGCTGGAAAGAAAACATCGGCTATTTCATAGATCTCCCCCAAATCAACGAAACACTGAAGCAGGAACGATCTTCATCTCCTTTTTTCATGGATATGACAGCAAGAGGCTCCATTGAGAACACCTTGAACCGAATCTTCAATCATCTTCATCCAGGATCAGTTCCGCAATTGACAAACACCGTTTTTAATCAGGAAGAGGTCAATCTCTACACCAGGCTTACGCAAAAATATCCACTGATCATGAATTTTACCTACAATGAAATTTTGTATCTTATGCTCCACGACCAAACCTACATCAACAGCCAAAAACAAAAACCCTCTTCCGCTCCGGTGATCACCGGCCCGGCGGCCGCGGCAATCACAACTCCGGCGGCTTTTTATGCCAGTGTGACTTTGGCAACAACCCTGGTCCGCGGCCTAACCTCTGGATTTGAAGCAATCGCCGCCCGGGCCGGACCGGAATCAAGAATTTACCAGTTTGCCTACAACCTGCATCATGCGGCAATAGGAATCCACGACTTCTCCCTAATTCCAGTCAGGTTTGTCTTCAAAATTTCTAACAAGGATTTTCATGTCATCACTCCAGAAGCAAAAAAATTTATTCAGACAATTCTGCCGAAATTTTTAAGAATAAAAATCATCGCTTATCTCGATTCCTTCGCGACAGCAAAACACAATCTTCCTTCTCTTTCTGAAATGCGAAAAAACGCCTCAAATTCACACGCGCTTTCCGACGGATCAATTGACATCGATCATTATATTTTTGCCATAGAACGCCTAAACGCGATTTACAGCCATACCATCACCGACCCAACAACCGTAGAACATCTCAGGCAGGAACTTAATATACCAACGCAATTTACAGGCGATGATCTTTTGACGCGAATAAAGGATATGCTTTCAAAAAACGGACTTACTCAAAGGATTGTTGATATTATCAATAACACAAAATTCAAAGATCCCAATCTCAAACAGCGCATCACCGGACAAAACCTAAACCCGGCCGGACAAAGCATTGATGAAGCCATTGCTAACTCACTTGATGCCCACGGTTTTAATATCGGCAAATTCGGCAAAGGAATCAAACAAATGCTTTTCTGGCTCCAGCCAAACGCCAATGACAATATTACGGTCATCACCTCAAACAACGGAGTTGATTTTTACCTTTTAAAAATAATCCGCGCTCAAAATGAGCAGTATTATATTACACCGCCTCAAAAGATATCAAAAACCCTGGCCAAAAAACTTTCCGGCAAAAATTTTAAAACCGGCACGCTTGTCAGCATCAACACGCAAAATCCAATTCCATTCAACGACCGCCACGACCAAAACTCTCAACTTGCCCTTCGAAACCGGATATTCAAAAATTTTCCTTTTGTCAGAAAGGTAAATATTTTTGTCCGCGTCGGAAAGGCCAAAAAGGAAAAGGTCAACGGTTTTGGCACGAAAGAAATCTTTGTGGCACCAGAAAAGATCCCATATTCTCCGCGGGAAAGTGAAGGTAAAAATGTGGAAATTCAAATCAATTCAAATCAGATCAGTATTTTTGACAACGGAAAAGGAATGACCCATGCGCTTCTTGCCAACATGTTTGTCCCCGAACAGGGAGATAAACACCCACAACCGCTTACCAACCCACAAACCGAAGAAGCTCTCCAAAACGTCAGGCTTGACCTTGACAAAACCAAAAAGAAAAACACTGTCAGCATCGCCAGGAATGACAGGGTGATTAAAGTAATTGAAATTCCGCAAGAAATTAATCCGGAAGCAGTTGTTGAGGGAAATCTAAGAATTGATCTTGGGGATCTTCTCAACGTCACTGAGGCATGGGACGAAATCATTTTATCACCAAACCTTGCCAAAAACTCACTGCATAATTTCCAAAGGGGCATCGAATCAATAATTACAAAAGTGGCTCAAAACCAATCATTTTCTGCTGAAACAAAAGTGAGGGTAATTAATACTGTGATAGTCGGGCTCCAGGAATTGACCAAGGGAAACGAAAACTCAAACCAAATTACGGCAAATATCGAACTTTTCACTAAACATGTTTTGGAAGGAACAGTAAATCAGCCCGGCTTGCTCTCGACACTGCCAAACCGCACTCTGCTGCCGCACAATATACAATTCACAAACCTGATCGTGTCCCCAAAACAACCTCCCCTATTCCTAAGCGAAAAAATTTTCAACTGGAGAGATGTTGACGGTCTAAAAAAAATCGGCGGCCAGATCATTCCTGGAGTCACGGTATCCGTTCCTGACAAAAATACAGAAACCCAAACGAGAAATATTCCGATTGTTGTTGCTGGTTTTAAAAACGACCGCGTTTTGGGAATCGCTAAATTCAACCGCAACTGGCAAAAACTCACCGAACAAAAACGAAACCCAATCATCAAAACAGCGCAAATGGTTGTGGTTCCAAGACAAATCGGGTTCACTCTTCTTGCCCTTGCCCAAAAACGAAACACCTCCCAAGGCCTGACGGAAAAAGAGCAGGCAAAATTCGCCGAATTGGCTGAAAAAATCAACATTTACACTGCAGGACAGGCAATCACAACCTATGAACTTCACCAAACGCCGGCAAACCTACAAATCTCCTCTCGACCCGTAACTGACCCCTCAGACAGTAATATAGACAGTAAAATTGTAGCTGATTATCTGCAATACCAAACAGAAAGTGAGAATGTTTCAAAAAACATAAACCAAATCCCCCCTGACGGAAAAATCAGATTCGTTTTAAGCGTGGCAACAGGATTAATTATCGATCCAGCAACAAAACAAAAAGCGCCTCTTTCACAAGATCCCCACACTTTGACATTTCTTCCAAATATCGGACTCACCGACGCAGAATATATAAACAATATTCTCATCGCCAAAGATACTGCCAACCTTAATCGTTCATTAATAATCAAACTAAACCCAAACAACATATCATTAATAAGTGAAGTAGATACGCAAAAAAGTTCCATTATAGTTTCACCTGACAAAAAATGGATTGCCGTCCAACAACCACAATCTGCCAGCACCTATCTTGTAAACACAGAAACCGGAGATTCTTTACAAATCCAACCAGGATTTCTATCCACTGTTTTTGGAGCCCAATCTAAAATTGATAATCTCTCATTTAATGGTAAGTATCTCATTTACACCTCTTTTGACCCTGAAACCGAAGCAAAATTCATGCATGCCTATGATTTTGAAAAAAATACATTTGTGAAAAAAGCCCTTCTTGAACCAGACGATGAAATTTTTCCAAACCCGATTAATCCCAACTTTGTCACAATAAAAAACACCAAGAACTCATTAACCTTGGCTATACTTAACGACGGGCAAATAATAAATTATCCCCAAATACGTGGCTTCAGTAGTATTCGTGTAGACTCATCAAACACCTACACAGTATTGGTTAGCAACAATTATAATACTTTTGTTTTAATAAACGCGACCAATCGTTTTCTTATTGTTCCTCGTAAAATAAAATCAGTCACAACAGGATGGAAAAATAATTTACTTTCCACCTTTATAACCGATGACAACAATCAAAGGTATTTTTTTACCGGAGAGACACTCCACGCTGATCCAGACAATCAAAAACCGTCTGACCGTTTTGACTTCATGGAAACATTTGATGTAAATGCAAAATATATATTCCAATCGTTTGCCAAAGGAACAGCACGCGATGTCGTTGAAGACGATAACCTTTTATATCAGTCGCGTCAAGGAAAAAATCACCGTTATGATGAGAAACTTAGGCTTTTTCTCTATGAAACTCCGGACCGGAAGGATGTTTTTGCCAAAGATCCGCTTACAAACAAAGTATATGTCAAATCAAACAAGTTTCCGGTCTTTTTCAGGACTGGAGAAAAAGATACCGACCTCATTGTTTTTTGGGAACAAACCAAGGATGAACTGTTAATTCATGATTTTCAACACAAACAGACAAAAACCGGATATAACGCCGCACTTTCAGACGATCTTGAATTCGCGGTGCATTCCACGCCCGACAGCAAAAAAACTTTTCTGACAAGATATGCACCGGAAAAAAACCAGCCTGAAATAACTCCGCTTGATATTCCTTCTGCTTTTACCGCGAGATATTTTGACGGCAAATATTTTGTTTTCATAAATCCAAAAAACGGCGATGTGATTTATGTTGACCCCAAAAACCCCAATCCGCAAAACCAAAATGCTATTTCCGGTTTGGCAGTAAAACCAGATGATGCTCCCGGCAGAATCGAAATAAAAATAAATCCAAACTTTACTTATTCATTTTTTGACACGGAAACAAACAGTATTGTTGACGGAGAATATAAAAACATTGCAAGAATCATACAGGATGGTTTTATTGTCGACTTAACAAACAATAAAAAAATGGTTGTCAACTTTCACAATGGCCTGCACACAACAACACCCGACATGCCTCTTTCCTTCAAAATCGAAAAAGTTCTTGAAAATGTGATTGTAATCAATACCGGCAAAAACCCTCTTGGCGGCAATGATTATGAAGTCATAATCCTGCACAATAATGGCAGCATTCAAACTCTTTACCTTAATAATCAAAAAACCAGCGATCTTATCTCTTATTCCGGACGATATACGGTTTATACCGATGAAAACGGAAATTTAATCAGCCACGATAATTCCCTACCGGATGAAAATAAAAATATTGTTTCAGAACCCAATAAATTTAAAAGTTATTCCCTGCATCAATGGTCAGACACAATAGTATTAAAAGACGACCAAAATTATTTTTCACTTTTTAACCTAGTCAGGAATAAACTTAATGTTGTCCAAACAGACCATATCGAAATTGATTCTTCCTCAACTTTTGCAGTACATAAAGAAAAAGATGGAATTAATATTTATAATCTTAAGGCCGGAGGAGACATTAGGGATAACCTTTCCTTTTTTGCAGTTAAAGATGAAATTGCAATAAGCTCATCGGAAAAATTTGTTTATGTAAAATTTAGGAAAGAAATATCAATTTACGACAGGAATTCAGGTAAATTTAAAGAATCTGTTCATTCCTCAAGTGAGATAAACGATCCGGAGTTTACTGATATTTGGGAAGTTTTTGATTCCTCCGGCAAAAAAATTTTTATTAACGGAAAGGGATATGTAACAAAAGACAGTATTCCATATAAATATTCAGAGCAGTCTGTCTCTCCGGTAAACCCGCAGTATGGTCTGTTTTTATCTGGAAACAGGTTGGTTGTTTATCATAAAGAAGGTTATATACGCGGCAATCAAACTCAACCAAGATTTTATCTCCTGGAAAATACCGATCCGTACAGCAATAATTTGCGTTTTTTCAATAATCCCAAAACCATAAAAAACCTAATCTATTTAAGATTTAACGATAAAAATATTGGTCTAATCACCCACTCCGGAGAATATAGATCCGTAACCAACATCGACACTCAAAACGCCAGATTTTATTATCTCAACCCATTCTATACCACTTTTTATGATTCATCGTATTCATCAGACCCGCAACAACCTGTCAATCTTTCTTCTGGTCTAATGATTGTTGATATCAACGGCAAATATGTTGTTCTGCAAAATCCGCAAACCGGAGAAAGACGGTATGTTGATCTCGGGAAAACATTGGCAAAAACGACATCCTCTGACCCGCAGTCTCTGCAAGATGAAACAGAAAGACGGTATAAATGGAATGAGACAGTCGCGAAACATAAGAATGATCATATTAAAAACATAAGAAACGCATATCTCCCTCTTCTTGAACTGGCACCGGTAGAATTCCATGATGAAATCTTAGGACTGATAAAACAAATATATGACGAGCAGGAAAAACAAATAAAACTGGATTTTGAAGCGCATTTAAACGGCGCACAAATTGATTTTTCAAAAAAAGAATTGATTGATACTTTTCAGGAAAGGATTGCTTTTTTGACGCAAAACCTTTTTTCTCATCTGGAACAAAACCAGGGACAACTTGATTCCGATCCTGATTTTAAAAATATTTATTACAGAAACATCATCACCGGAATTTTAAAACTTGCCCTCAACACTGAAATCGCGCTTCCTCAGACAATTACACCGTCATTTTATACTGCCTGGGGTTTGGGCTTTAACACAAACGACCAACAATCACTTGACGCAGTAGAACAAATAAATTCTATAATCTCAACCATTCAAAGCAGCGCCTTTCAAACACCAATCTCTTTTTCCAAAATATCCCGGCTCGTTTCATTTATTGCCAAAGCATGGCAAAACCCAACACTGCGCGCTGTCACACTTATACAGCTCTCAAAAATCATCCCTCCTGCCGGACAGAATATCGAACCAAGACATCTTGTCTTTGCCCAAAAACTGATTGATGAGTTTAGTAAGGTCAATTATACGGATTTACTTTCGTATCTGTCCGATCAAAACAACCAGAATGATCTACAAGAAGCCTTTGATTTTGCTTATTTCCTCACTCACGAAACCGATCTTACTGTTGAAAAAACACCGAAACAATTTTTGGTTCTGGAAAACTATCCTCTTCCGCAATCAACAGAATCAGAAACAAATACTCAACCGGAAAACAGTATCGCCGTTTCCCAAATTATGCAGCTTGAACAGGACAGGAACAAAACAGGCGATGATGATTTAATCATGGATATTGAACATCTGATCCAAAATCTGGCAAGTCTTCCCCAGCCGTCACTGGCAAAAGAAGACCAAATCAGAAACAATGCCACGGTTCAAAGAGAATCAGGCGCCTGGACTTCTGAACTGGCGCAAAATGCCAAAGACGCCGCCAAAAAAGCAAATCATAAAGTAAAACTTGTAATAGACTTTTTCACGCATAACAAAGAATTTTATGAAGAGGCGTCGGATGATGCCACTGGAGCGCTGAAGGAAGCCGCGCTTTTGATTCCCCAATCTTTGAAAGCAAAAGATCTCACGCTTGTTCTTGACGGAAATGAGCAAACCGGCGAAAACGGAACCGGCAAATATACCATCTTTGAGGAAGTTGACCGGGTAGAAATCATCACCAAACGCCCGGGAAGCGCGTGGTTTTTTGAATTTACTGTGAAAAAGGATGACAACGGAATTCCCCTTGCCATAAAAATTACAAAAATACAAAAGCTTGATGAAACAGGAATTCCAGATGGCGTCACCGTAAGAAGAATCAAAAAAATCCAAAACACAATCCCTTCTCTTGACCAAAGCCTGTCACAAAGAGCGTGGAAAGTCTTTGCCGGGTTTTCACCAACAGAATATTTTGAAATCTTTTTCAAAAACGCCGACAACGAATTAATTCCGCTTGAAATTAACGCAAAAAAAATGTCGGAGGCGGAAATTGATTTGGAACTGCCGGACAGGACAATGGTAAGCGGTAGCATCGCTGTTTACGAAACCAAAGGACTTCCCATGCAAATAATTGATTCGGCCGGACTGCGCGTTAATTCGTTAAAAACCAAGGAAAAATTTCTGGCTCTTATCCCAAAACCTCTTTGGGAAAATATCAAAAATCTCAATTTAACAATCCAAATTCCCCTGCCTCAAATCAGAGGCGGAAGCAGTTTTAAATTTGAAGATGACAAAAATGTTCTTCCCGTCATCCAAAAACAGGTTGCTGTGGCGTTTTATCGAGCCTTGGCGCATAAAATCATTTCCGATCCTAACTTTGTCGTTGAAGGGTTTTCCACGGAATGGGACACATACGACAGCTACAGCATGTTTATCAGTGCGGCTGATAAAAAAATCATCGCGCTGGCAAACAGCATCAACCAAAACAATTTTGAAAACGTTTCATATGAAGATTTACTCAACCTAACCAAAATAAAATCTCTTAATGGAACAAATGATTTTGTTAAGTTGGTAATGCTTCTCAATATTCCAAACCCACAACACCCAAACGAAACGATTTCCATTGTCAAAACCAGACTAGGGGTGCAAAGCGAAGCAAATCATACTGAAGCCGCAACGCAAATCACAGCGCTGGAGCTTGCAGGATATACAGTCAACCCTCAGGTTGAAAACCGCCCAGTCTCAATTTTTAACAACAGCCTGCGGCCGCAAATCAACATGCAAATCAAGCAATTCTTCACCACCTATAATTTTGTTTCCTTCCCGATGCTGTCAAATTTCTTTCATGCCATGAGTAATGCTATTTCTGATAAATTAAACACATTGCTCCAGCCAATTGCGCAAATCGGAAACAGCGCACAAGCGCTACTTAATAATCCGGAAGTGACCACTCCAATAACAACAATCGTCACGCAACCGTCTTTGCAGGCAGTTGAAACCGCCACGCAAACATTTTTAAGTAATCCGGCAACAATCCCCGCGGCAATCATGACCGCCGGAGCTGTTGGAGTGATCTATTTCCATAAACCAATCATGGCATCACTTAGAACGTTTTATATCTATGGCAGGCTTGCTCTTGACCGAATAGGAATTTTAAAAATCAATATTAATCTAAACAATCTGCATATCCCTAACATTCTTTCAAGAATCGCCAAATCGCAAAGTATAAAAAACGCCTTTGATGATCTGAGAAACAACAAGAATTTTATTATCGATCCAAACGAATATACAGATGAAGACAAAAAACATCTGGAAATCGCCCTTTCGCACGCAAAACATTTCGGTATTGAACGGGTTTTTCTTGTTAAAGAAAATGCCCGCTATGCCGGAGCGTTCGGATTGAGCGGATTCTTTAAACGAACCATGTATCTGAACCGCGGGGTTACTGATCAAATCGGAATACCATCCAAAGAATTTCCTATTCTAGATAAAGGAATAAACACGATCGTTCATGAACTTGGGCACCTGATTGAAAACAGCGGCGGTCTTGTCGGTTATTTCAAATTATTTTTCGGGCAAAATATTCTTATAACCCCGGAAGAAGTAAATTTAACCCATCAGGCAAGGGGAAATTTTGAACAATCAATGAAATATGTTTCAGCAATTTCGCTTTTTAACGAAACAGCTGACCATATAAACCTGCAGCCAACCGCCCCTTCTCTCTCCTCCATCGCCTCCCAAGCCATCTCACCAACAGACAACACCTGCTCTCTCTGTTCCCTCTTTGTAAGAAATGTGGTGAATTCCTTAAAAAGTGTTGTTTCTCAGGTTTCCAAAGGTGAGTTTAAAAATGCTTCACAAACTCTTCAGAACACCTGGACGTATATCTCTTCCCACTACGGACTGGGAGTCAACAAGAATGGAATTGTTTTCAGTGCTGTCAAAGCGGACTGGACACAAATTAAAGGTGATCTTTCATTGAAGGAAAAAAACAGTCTTAAGGCCAAGGAGTATTATCTCCGAAGCATCAGACATTTAAACCAATTAAAAACTGAAATTCAAAAGACTCTTCAAACACTGTCTAACTCTCCTCCCAACCAGGAAAGGATCAAAGCCCTGGAAAGTTTGCGTACCCAGGCTGACTCATCTATCAATTCCTTGGAAAACCAAATCAACACTCTTAACATCTCCTCTTCTGTCAACACGAATATCTATGACACAACACAAAGAAGAATATCAAACCATTTCTACTCACTGTACCTAATGTTTATTGACTGGGAGGAAAACACATTCCAGCCTCTCTACCAGAGTCTTCTTAATCTGATCAGAAGAAAAGAGATGGAGATGATACCGGTGGCGGGAGGGAAAATTACACAATCCGCAGAATCTTCTGTTGAAAAAACACCTGTTGTTTTTATGCAAGGTCAAACTCAAACGCAAAAACTGTCACCATTAACACAACAAATAAGCCTGAATGTGAACGGAACAATAGTTGTTTTAACACCAAATAAACTTAAAGGCACATCTGTTGTTCAAATTCATGTACAAAACGCACAAAACTTCATTCATATCTCCAATCTGTTCATTGCTCAAAACGGTCAGGTGCAGTTCACAACAGAACAAGGACAAAACCAGCAAAATGTACAGTCGTGGATAAACGCAATAGCTCAAACTTTAAAAAATCAGTATAACATTGCTGATTTAAAACTCCTTTTCCAGCTTCCACGGCAAAATATTACAGTTAATTATTCAGCTCCTGCAGGCGCGAAAAACTCATTTATAAATGACATAAAAAATCTCTTAAGAGAAATTATAAATTCTGTTTTAAATTTGTTGTCTCCAAAAATAAGCGCTCCGACAGGACTCCACGGCCGGCTCGTTGGTTTTCATGTCGGACCGGGCTATGAAAACGGCCAGGACTTTGTTTACAACGGAATCAGCACCATTGCTGTGTCTGACGGCGTAAGCGGAGCCGAACCGAATGATCCAAAAATTGCCGGCAACCAACAAGAAATTGCAAGAAGGCACAACTACAGAAAAGTTTCTCTTGAATTTTCCCAAAGAGTCGTCAAAGAAATGGTTGTTTGGCTGGATTCAGAAATTGCGAAAGGAAAAACAGCGGACAGTTTAATAAACGAAACCGTCAGTAAATTACAATACGCAAATCAAAATGCCATCGGACAAAACCCGATTCCGGCGTTCACCATGCTGATTGTTGCCGTTGACAAAAACAACAAGGCAATCGTCATCCGTATCGGAGATCCCGAAGGAAGATTCATTTTTTCCAAAAATCAAATTGAAGAGGTTGATCCCGCGCAATCGCTTTCCGACATCTGGACTCATGAGCAATATCTTCAGTGGGCCAATAGCAATCCCGGACAGGCCGCCAATTATCAGGCCGGCTACAGAATAAACATGGGAGACTATTTCGGCGAAGCGCCCATGCAGGTTGGATCAAGGGCAACTTTTGCTCCGCGAGTAACAACCAAACAGCTTCCTCCAAACACCACAATACTTCTGATGTCTGACTGGTGGAGAAAGGGCAATCAGGTCAGATCACCAAACACAAACCAGCCCATCACAAGCAATCAGCTTTTGACCAACCTGTATGCTCAAGCGAAAGGAAACATCGCCCAGCTTGAAAACTCTATTGTCAACGTGCAGGATGCTAATTTTATACAAGACGACCGAAGCGCGATTGCCATGAGAACGACAAGTCCGCAGGGGGCAGTTGTTTCTTCCCTTGGATTTTTCAATCCGGAATTCTGGTCAAAAACATTAAGGTCGCTTGGCTCAACCGGAATTACCGAACGGATTGACGACATACTCAAATCACAAAACGACAATCCGCTGATTAACAGATTGATAGATAGAATCAGAACGAAAATTCAATTATTTCGAGATAATCCATTTGCCTCTTCTTTAAAAACGCCCAGTCTGCAGCGCAGCCAAACCAACACTGGAATTTCAGAAATCACCCTCCCCAACGATCCAAAACTTCTTCTTGAAACCCAAAGGATTCTTCGCCAAAAATACGGCCTGCCGCCGCGGGAAATGAGATTTGACAATCCTCTGGAATTCGAACGCAGACTTTTGGATCTTGCCAAAAAAGAGAAAGTTGAGATAAGAGACAAAAGCGAATACGAAAGATTTTTTCAGGAATTTCGTCTCGCAACAGCTGTTTACGATGAGGAAACACACGTACTTTATTACGATCGGAATGTTGACGCGATTTTAAGAACCGGCGATCTGGAACACGAATTGATTCACGCGATACAGGACAAAAGATATCCTGAAATGCCCATTGAACTCATGGAAACTGAGGCATACCTTGCCCAGGAAAACCCTACATTTCTTTTCAACAATCCCGAAGAAGCAGTCGAAACCATCTTGCAAAAAGTAAACATGTCAGTAACCATATATAATAAAAATTTACGGGAATAATTCACTTTAATTGTCCAATCCCCAATTGGATAGATTGTTATATCTTCTGCTATCGTATACACCGGGAGAAAAATTGTTTTGACCAGTTTCTGTTCTATATTACGGGTTATGCGCTTTTAGCATGTTTACCGATTTTATTAGCTTGCTCAATGCTCCAAAAACCGCATTTTTGCCTGAAGCGTGACTTTTTTGTATGCCCCTTGCAACCTCTGCGACACCTTTGCCTTCCAATGCCAATTTCAGAGCCTGACGCTGAAGATCTGTTAACTCCAAACTTGAACCTTTCGGCGCACCTCTTTCTAAAGCCTGAATAAGTTCAAAACGGGTTAGACCATGCTCGTTGATCGCGACAGCGACTTTCGGATCAAGAATCTCATCAAAATCCGCGGGTGGAATATCTATAATTCTTTCTGGCATAAAACCAGTATAATACAACCTTGGTAAAATTAAACTTGCCCGACCACCAGAATTACCCGAATTATCCGATTCACAATCAACCTACCTGTATAGGCAGACACGATTTATAGATACAATTTCAAACCGGGTTTGAAATCTGCGGTTTTCCCAAAACGGTTGCGATGTAAGCTCTTATACTTTGACAATCTTGTAGTTGAAAATCTTTTTTCCTTTTCGCCTGTTCCAGCAAAACACCTACTGTTTCAACCACCATCTCATCGGTAATAACATTCGCGTCGCGTCTCAACGGTTGTTCAAGATACGCGGCAAGATAGGCAAGTGTCACCAAAAAAGTTGTTTCCATATAATCATCTCTAATTCCATATTGATTTTGCGGATAAACTTTTGTCCGTTCTCTCAGCCCTTTTGCCAAGTTAACCGAAGTGAGGCAATTTTTCTTCATTAAATTCTCTCCAACTTCTCCAACCAAAGTCCACTCTGGATCATTAATGCTGGTTGCGTTTTGTCTTTGGGCATCAATTGCCACCTCAACAACCTGAAACGCGCTGGGAGTCAGAAGCTTTTCCCGAAGACCACGAGTCATACTTTGTTCTAATTGACCTGTCATATTCTTATATACCTATCTTACTCCAATTTGCAGCTTTAGTCAAAGCGAAAAAGCAGATTAAAGGGTATATAGCAAAAAACTAAAGCTACCAGCCAGAGTTTGTTTAGTATAAGAAAAATGTATTTTGGGCGCTAAGGTTTGATTGTGGGCGTGACGTTTTTATACTGCTCCTGCTGTTTTAGAACATCAGTTCCCAAATACCCGTAGTTAGTGAAAAGCCAACCGCAATTACCGCCAGCCTTACTTGCTGTTCCATCAGGACACGATTGGCACCATCCACGGTCCGGCCAGGAGCAGGCGCTGTGCGACTTTTCCTGTTTTTCTTCCAGAGTTTCCACTTTCTCCACACTGGTCCGCAGATCTCCACAACAGGATGGCTCATCAAGTTTTTTACAGAAATCCCAAGAGTAATACGCGTCTTTTTCTATGGGCTTATTGTCATTGTCATAACCGTATTTTTGGCAAGCCATCAGATTTAAAGGAAATGTCCGTTTTCCATCAGTTTTGGCAACAGCCGATGGTCCTGTTTGTCCTATGGTTCTTAAAAGCGGATTTAAAACTTTTTCGCTCCACCATTTATTGGCATTACAAACGCCGGCAAGACGGTAGTAGGTTATTTTCCCCTGATAGGGCTTGCCACCCTTGTTTAAATTATTAGAATTACCATAGTCCAAATCAACTTCAATATCCATCGCGTGGTCAGTATCTGTTGTATTGCCCAAACCTGAAGGAACTCCAAAATCATAATTCATAACCATGTGAGCATTCTGAATTAAATATTTTCCATCCTTATCCAAAACGTTATCCTGGTTGAGGGTGCATCCGATTCCCTCCTCTTTGATACCGGCTCCTGTCGCGCCGAAAGGTTTGATGTTGGCCATAAATCCATAAACCGGGTCGGTTGTCTGCACCCAAACCGATGCCAAAAACGGCACCTTGTTATAGACATCAACCACTCTCTTCTGGGAAATCTGATAGATATCTGAGCAAAACGGCGAGGAACCAATTTTTGAACCCATTCCGTCCAAATAGAAATAGCGAACCATGGGGATATCCTCTGGGCCTTTCTCATCCCAATCAATACCCAAAATCACGTGATTGGCAGGATAGGTTCTGGGCCAAACCGTGGTAAATGACGGCCCTTTTCTCGTATTCTGGCACGCCTTGCCGCAATCTGCCGGACCTTCCTGCGTCACGCAGCACTGTCCTTCAATACAACGTCTTTTTCCCGGCGTACTTTTTCCCAAAACACTGCCTATAAACGAAAGAAGAGACGAACTTTTGGACTTTTGGGACGCAATCAATAATATATCGTTTAGCTTGTCCCCTTTTTCTTCCCAAAAAGCGTTTACGCCAGTTTTTTGCAGGGTTTTTTCCAACGAAGAACTCAGCGCTTTTTTAAACCGCTCAAAACCCAAAAACTTTATTTTTTCCTCAAATGCTCTAATAAAACCCGTCCTCTTTTTAGTTATCTCCGTCTGATTGGCAGAAACCACCCATTGTTCTTTTTTTTCGTCTTTGCTGCTAGTATCAAAAACTATATTATTAGCACTATCATCTGTGGAACTATTTTTTTTGCTCATATATCCGACATTTGTATTCCAAATCGGATCCTTGGCCTGGCTCAAATGATCAAGCGGATTACCGTCCAGATTGTCATAGTATGGAAGCGCATAAAATTCCTTCTGCTTACTCAGCGGCGTAAAAATCCGAAAAGCTTCATTTGCCGCAAGTCCCAATTTCATCAGTTCCGGATATAGAGAACTCAATAGGTATTGAGTGTCATCATAGACATCAAAATAGAGCGTTCCCGTAGTTTTATCGTTTGGAATGATATTCATTTTATTCCAGGCCGGGCCGGGCGCATATGAACCGTTGGGACCGGAAGCAATATATTTCCCTGTGTCATAATCAGAAAGACATTTTCCCCGATCCTGCATTCCCGACGGACAGACTTCGTTTCGACAGGCTGTTGCCAAAAGCTGAATCATCACCTGTCCGTCAGGTTTATAGCCATTATACAAAGTCGGAAGACCGGCAACCCTTCTTTGCGCTGTCCATTTGGCAAAATTGCATTTCAGAATATCCTGGTCGTCCTGTGATAAAAGTTTCTGCAAGGCTCCTGTTCTTTGGTCAATTTCATTTTTAGCATCAATTTTATCCCGTTTCTTATTTTCATCTCCGCCGGATTGCCCCACCCCTCCTAACGGCTGGTTTGCCGCGGCTATTAAATTGTCATATTCTTCCGGAGTCATGTGTTCTGTATCCATTATCCCAGCCCACTGTCTTGCCATCTGTTCGGCAAACGGAACCTGCAAATTATCTCTCATGGTAAACGGCGAATAATTCATCCGCACTTCCCTGATCCATCCCGGCCAATAGCAGGCATTTGTTCCCAGACAATAGGTGGAAGTTTCGTTTAGAACAAGAGGCGTGCCTTTTGTTATCCCGCAGTGAATTGCCTTACTTGAAGTTCCCTGATCCAATCCGGCGCCTTCCCGCATCTCCAGCTCTTCTCCCCCGTCTTCCAAAAAATAGGAATTTGCCAACTCGTGAGTGCAAGAGGCAGTATTTTTTGTCGGATTGCAAAGCAGGTTTAATGGCTCACAAAGTGTTTCTGCTTCGTTGGCCAGTCCGCTTTTCTGAAAATACTGGGGAGTATATTGGGCCAAAACCGTTGAGCTATAAAAAAAGAAGTGTGCAACAAAAAGCAGAATTAACCCAAAACAAACCGTGAGTTTTTTCATGGCATACTAAGAGTAGTAAAAATGGGATTATTTTGCAATACAGATAATTGAATCCCAGTGCTCTGTTTTGCGACCCATCTTGTTGTTACTTTGGTTTGTTCCAACTTGCCCATTTACAGTTTGGATAATTCGAACAGCCATAGAAAGTTTTTCCTTTTTTTGTTTTTTTAATAACGACAAATCCACTATCGTCTGGACATTTGATATCCAGTGTTTTAATCAAAGGCTTGGTGTGTTTACATTCCGGAAATTTGGAACATGCGAGGAATTTGCCAAATTTTCCGATTCTGACAATCATTGCCGCGCCGCAAACATCACATTTTTCATCGGTTTCTTCTGTTTGAATTTTGACCCTGTTGGCATTTTTGTAAATTCCCTGCACTCTGATTGAAAACGGATCAAAAAATTCTTTAATAACAGGCACCCAATCTTTTTTCCCACCGGCAATTTCATCGAATTCATCCTCCATTTTGGCAGTAAAAGGCATATCGTCAATATCAGAAAAATTCTCAACCAAAAAATCATTGACTGCCATTCCCAGTGCGTTGGGTTTTAATTTTTTCTCTTCTTTTTCCACATACTGACGTTCCTGAATTGTGGAAATGGTCGGCGCGTAGGTTGAAGGCCTGCCAATTCCTCTTTCCTCCAAAGTGGCAATCAAAGAGGCTTCGTTATATCTTGGCGGAGGCATTGTGAAATGTAAAACCGGAACAATTTCTTCCCTGACAAGCTCTTTGCCCTTTTCAAAAACCGGCAGTTTTGTTTCCTCCAAAGCTTCGGGATAAACTTTTAAAAAACCGGAAAATGTGACAACCGAACCGGTGGTTTTGAAGAGATAACCGTCATCATTTGTCATTGCTATTACCGTTGTCCTCTCAATCTCCGCATCCTTCATCTGACAGGCGACAAACCTTTTCCAGATTAAATCATAAACTCTTTCCGCATCCCTGCCGATCTCATTTTGCACTGTCAGTTTTGTATTTTGAACATCTTGAGATTTTGTTGGCCTGATAGCCTCATGCGCTTCCTGCGCGAGTTTTTGTTTTGTCTGATAAGCGCGTGGCATGTCAGGAATATAGTTTTGGCCAAATTCCAAGCCAATAAAATTCCGGCATTTTTCAACAGCCTCTGACGCCAGATGCACGGAATCTGTTCTGTGGTATGTGATAAAACCGTTTTCGTACAATCTCTGGGCAAGCTGCATAGTTTTTTTGGCGGAATATCCCAATTTTCTTCCTATTTCCTGCTGAAGAGTGGAAGTTGTAAACGGTGGAAGAGGTGATCTTCTGACTGCCTTTCTGTCTATATCAGAAATATAAATACTATACTTATTTATATCGTTAATAATCAAGTCTACCTGTTCTTTTGACGATATGGAAGTTTTTGAAACCGAATATTTTCCATCATATAAATCAAACGACGAACTTGTTTCATATTTCACGCCGTTGTTACTGATAAGCTCAAAATCAACACTTTGCCTCTGTGAAGAAGAATCAGTCAAAACCGGGTTTTTGGCTTTGAGAGTCACACTCCAATATTCTTCTTTTTTGAATCTTTCTATTTCCCTCTCCCTCTCAACCATAATCCTCAAGGCAACCGACTGGACTCTTCCGGCAGACAAACCCCGCCGGACTTTGCTCCACAGAAGCGGAGACAATTTGTATCCCACCAAACGGTCAAGCACTCTTCTTGCCTGCTGGGCATTAACAAGCCGGAGATTTAGCGTGCCGGGATTTTTTAAGGCCGCAAAGATTGCCGATTCGGTTATTTCATGAAATGTAATTCTTTCCAATTGTTGTTTTTGGTTTTTTCCTCCAAGTATTATAGCTATATGCCAGGCTATTGCTTCCCCTTCCCTGTCCGGATCGGTTGCCAATATCACGCGCTTGGCTTTTTTGGCTTCCTCCTTTAATTCGACGGCAATTTTTTTATGGTCCGGCATCACTTGGTATGCAGGTTGAAAATCATGGTTAACATCAATCCCAAGCCTGTCTTTTGGCAGATCGCGGACATGACCCATCGAAGCTATAACTTTATAGTCTTTGCCCAGGAATTTTCCCAGCGTCTTTGCCTTAGTCGGCGATTCGACAACGATCAGATTCATATTTATATTTACCACTATATCCCTTAATATACCCTTTTAGCTCCAGCAAACTCAAGTAAGAACAGACCTCTCGTGCCGGAAGCGCGGATTTTCTTATGATATCATCAATTGTCAATTCTTCCGCCAAAACAAGAGCGAGGATTGTTTTTTCTTTGATGGACAGATCTTTATTGTCAATATTATTTTTATAAGAGCTAAAAGTATGATGACTTTGCTTTCCTATGCCCAATTCTTCCAGAATATCTTCAACCCCCAAAACCAGTTTTGCTCCTTTTTTTAATAATCCCAATGTCCCTGCTGAAAGTTTCGATGTCACCATTCCCGGCACGGCAAAAACATCCCGACCCTGCTCTCCCGCATAACTGCAGGTAATCAATGCCCCTGAATCAACTGCTCCTTCTGTCATTAGCACTCCTTTTGAAAGACCGCTAATAATGCGGTTGCGGGCCGGAAAAGTGGCCCGCGAGGCAAAATGTGAAAGAGGCATTTCCGAAATAACACAGCCGTTTCCGTCAACAATTTTTTCGTATAAACTTTTGTTTTTTGAGGGATAAACAATATCAACTCCGCACCCTAGTACGGCGATTGTTTTGCCTTTGTTTTCAATTGCCGTTTTGTGAACAATTGTATCAATACCGTTGGCCAGGCCGGAAACGACAACCAAACCATGTTCAACAAGATCTCTTGTCAAAATTTCCGTCATTTCACATCCGTAGCTGGTCGGAATCCGGCTTCCCACTACCGCAATTTTATGATCCGTTGTCCACCATTCATTTTCTTTCCAATCACCTGCTATATACAAAACGGGTGGTGGGTCAGAAATTTGTTTTAATAAATACGGATATGAACTATCTTCCCAGGTTAAAAAGGAAATGTTTTTCTTTGAAAGCATCAAAATATATCTTTCAAGATCAAACATGCTGCGAAAATGGAGGAATTTTTGAACAATATTTGAAGGCAATATTTCATTAAGTTCTTTTTCAGAAGCAGTCCAACCCGCTTTTGCATTTTTGAATTTTTCCAAAATTTTTCGGAAACGAAGCGGGCCAATCCCCTCCTCAAAAGCGGAAAAAGCAAGATAGTAGTATTTCTGATATTTCTCTTCTTGACTCACAAAACTATTATTGGATATATTTATACAAGAAGCAAGAACAAGAAACAGGTGTTTGTTAACACAGTTTGTTAACACAGTTTGTTAACACAGTTTGTTAACACAGTTTGTTAACACAGTTTGTTAACACACTGCATTAATACAGTTTATTAAGTAGTGTATTAACAGTTTCTTAAAAAAAATCAAATATTTTTTAACAACGCAGTTTTATGCACGTGCGCAAAACTGCGTGAAATACTGAAAGAGAAAAAATATATAAAAGATATAAAGATATATTAAAACGATCTATAAAAGATGTATTAAAAAGATCTATAAAGGATATATCGAAAGATATATTGATCTAAAATAAAAAAATAAAAATTATATTATCTAAAAAAATTATATAATCTTAAATAAAAAATTATATGCCTAAGTCAAAGCAAGTCAAACTAACAGAAGAGCAAAAAGACGTCAAACTAACAGAAGAGCAAAACGACGAGAGAACACAATTGATTACGAAAGCCGTTGAACTAAACCTGGAGTTGGCAGAAACACTAGGCGGAAGAAAATTGGGCCTGGACACACCAGACAGTGTCGCGCAACTTGCAAACGATATAGATCAAGGCTATCGTGATGCAGCGGCCGGATTAAGAAAATAACAATTTTGCATTCACGCCGTCAAAAACTTCCTAAACAATAATTTCACTCAATTGCTTCTGAGCCATTCTGATAAAACTTTTTTGGCAACAGGCGCCGCGACATTTGACCCTTCTCCCGCCCCTTCCACAAGAATAGTCATTGTAATTTTTGGCTTCTCAAAAGGCGCAAACACCGTGAACCATCCATGCGTGTTATTGTTCGGGTCGCCAAACTCCGCAGTTCCTGTTTTACAACCCACACTGATTTTTTCGGTTTCCTGAGAAGTCAAACTCTGTATTTTAAAATCAAAAAACGGCCAGGCAGTACCACCCTCAAGACAGGCTTCTTTCATTCCTTCTTTGATCAAAGAAATGGTTTCTGTTTTTAAGCCAATATCCCAACATAAAACATCTGAGGCATTTGAGTCGCTTTGATCATTTAAACGAAGATGCGGACGGCAAAGTTTTCCGCCATTGGCAATCACGTTTGTCATTAAATTGATCTGCAAAGGTGTTACCAAAAGATACCCCTGTCCGATTGCCAGATGATAAGTGTCTCCCAAATACCAATTGTCACCGATTGTTTTCTTTTTCCATTCTTCATCCGGCATTAATCCTTTTGATTCATGAGGAAAATCAATTCCTGTTTTTTCCGACAAACCAAATTTCCGCGCCATTAAAACCAGAGAATCAAGCCCCACCATTTCTCCCGCTTTGTAGAAAAAGATATCATTGCTTCTTTTTAAAGCCCTAACCACATTCACCATTCCGTCTTTTCCTCCATACTGCAAAAAATACCAGTTGGGAAACCTGTATGGCCCGATTTTAATTTCCCCGACGTCTTCGATTTCTGTTTTGGCACTGATTTTTCCTGTTTCCAGCCCCGCTGCCGCCGTGACAATCTTAAATGTTGAGCCGGAAGGATAAACACCACCTATTGCCCGATTAAAAAGCGGCGATTCTTTGCTTTCCAAAATGTTTTTTAAGGCTTTTGAGCTTTCAACAGTCTGCGGCATAGTAAAAAGATTAGGGTCAAAAGAAGGAGATGAGTAAACTGCTAAAATTTCGCCGGTACTAGGATCACTGGCGACAACCGCCCCTTTTTCTTTGTCCAAAAACGCATCTTTCACTAACTTTTGCAACCGCAAATCAAGAGTGAGCCGCACATCCCGGCCGGAAAAAGGCTGTTTTTCGCCGATTTTTTTAATCGTTCTGCCCAACGCGTCAGTCTCAATAAGCTCCTTCCCGTTTACACCCCTTAAAACGCTCTCATACTGCTCCTCTATTCCCAATCTCCCGATTTTATCTCCGGGCTGATAATCTGTTTTACCAGACGAAGAATTCATTTCCTCTTTTTCAATTTCGGTTAAATATCCCAAAACATGACCCAGGACATCTTTGTAAGGATATTCCCTTATTGTTTTTGTATAAATCCCTGCCGACTCAAAATCATTCCCGGCGATTTTTGCCAAAGCAGTATCGCGGTCTATGATTTGGGTCGTACCATCCTTTTGCCGTTTTAAATACGCAACGGTATTTCGCACCAGTGGATTTTTGTTCCGGTCATAAATCACTCCCCTTGGCGCTTCGATCACATTGAGCCGTATTCTGTTTTGTTCTGCCAGCTCTTTATTTTTTGCGCCGTTGAGTATCATCACGTCAAAAATTTTACCGATCAAAACAAAAACAAAAATAAGAAAAAGAAAATACACCGCATAGACGCGGTTATTGCCCAGAGGATCAGAAATTTGTTGCTCTTCCCAATTTTCACCATACAAAATTCTGCTCTTGTTTCTTTTTTCTTCTATCTGTTCCCAAAACGCGAATCCGATCTTTCTATTTTTTTTCATAAACAATTTCTTTTTCCTGCACCAAAAATGAAAACAGTAAATAAAAAATTATCAAGGCGGATGATTCTATGACAATTTTTGAGATATTTAAATTTTTGTCAAACACAAAAGAATAAAACAACAACAAAAATACTCCAAGCGGAAAAATATGCAACAAATTCCTGGTTTCAAATTTCAACTTATAAAAGTAAATCAATAATAAAGCCATCAGATAGGCCAGACTGCTTGCTCCAAGAACTCCGACATTTATTGTGTCAAAAAGAATTCCCAGGAAAAAAACCGCCATGGGCGAGTTTTTATTGATTCTCAAAAAACAAAGGGATAATATGGCCGCAAAAAGCAGATTGTGGGAAAAAATGGCTGATTGCAGAAAAACAAGAACCGCAAAAATCACATAGATAATGAACATAGGACAATTTTCATTAATTATTCAATTTTCACAAACACTGTTGTTAATTTACCATAATCGATGAGTGGTCGGGCTTTGGCTGACTGAAAAACCGCGCTGTCAACATTTTCCACTTGCACAATTTTCCCAATCAGAAGTCCGGCAGGCATTGTCTCTGAAGCAAAAGATTCAATTGTGTCGTCAATTTTTAAAACCTCTGCCTGCAAAACTTCTGTAAATAAAACCTCTGCCCCAAAGGAACCACGGACGATACCTTTTGCCCGCGTTTGGGTTGTGCCGGCCGCAATTCTCGCATCAGGATCTGTTGCCAATTCCACTTTCGCGATATTGTCCTGCACCAGTTTTATCTTCCCGATATAGATGTTTCCCAATAAAACAATATTTCCTTCCGAAACGCCATCGTTTTTCCCCTTATCGATGATTAAAAACCTGCCAAATCCCCCAATCCTTGCCGGCAATAGTTTGCCTGTTTCAATATTGGCCGTGGCAAACTGTTTTTTTAATATTTCATTTTCTTCTTTCAATTTGACTGTCAAAGCCGCATCAACCGACAGAGCGGCATTGCGCTCTTTCAAAAAAGCCAGTTCTTGATATCCGTTTTTCCAAAAACCAAGAAAGGAAAAAGCTTCGCCTGCGCTTTGATAAAACGTGTAAATTCCATATTCTATCGGCGTTGTCACCGACAGGATGATTTTTTTCGGAAAAGAAAGCAGATGAAAATTATCAAAAATAATAAGAAACAGCGATATCGCGATAAAAACCACAAGACGGCTTAAAAGTTGATTTTGCAACCGCATAATCTTTTATTCACGATTAAACATTATTTTAATCCCCCGGTCACTCTGACTTTTGCCAATAATTCTTCATCTTCCAAAACCCGCAAGCATCCGCGAACCACGCAAGTCTGCGGATCATCGGCTCTCCAAACCGGAAGTTTGGTATTCTCAGCAATAAACCTGTCAATGCCCGATAAAAGCGAACCTCCTCCGGCCAAAACAATGCCTTTTTCTAAAATATCAGTCAAAAGCTCAGGCGGAGTGTCTTCGATAATATCGGCAATATTATCAACAATGCTGTTGACAACCGATGCTAAGGCCTCCCTGATTTCTGACGCGCTGATTTTTATGGAACGCGGAAGTCCGGTTTCTATATCCCGTCCCCGCACAACGCTGAAATGTTCGGCTGACTTAGGCTCGGCAAACGCGGAACCTATTTGTATTTTTAAATCTTCAGCGGTTTTTTCCCCAACCAAAAGACCGTATTTCAGCCGCAGAAAATTACTAACCGCTTCGTCCATTTTGTCTCCCGCCATTCTCACGGAGCGATTGACCACTATTCCACCCAGGGATATTACTGCCATCTCTGTTGTCCCTCCGCCAATATCGACAATAAACACGCCGCTTGAGGTTTCAACTGATAGCATAGCCCCGATTGCTGCGGCCATCGGTTCTTCTATTAAATAGGCAGCCCTTGCTCCGGCAGACAAAGCCGCGTCCTGAACTGCCCTTCTTTCCACTTCTGTCACTCCGGAAGGAATACCAACCACCACTTTTGGTTTGGGAATTTTGGGAATTAAAGAAAATCTTCCTCCCGGCGGTTCGTGGACGAGTTTAATATAGTGTTTAAGCATGGCAACGGTTGCGTCAAAATCAGTGATCATCCCGTCTTTCAAAGGACGCACGGCAACAATTGTGGCAGGAGTTTTTCCTACCATTTTTTTGGCTTCTGTGCCGATGGCAATCACCTGCTTGGTTTTTTTATGCATGGCCACAACAGACGGTTCACGAATTGCAATACCTTTGTTGCGGATCGCGACCAAAGTGTTGGCTGTTCCCAAATCAATACCCAAATCGTAGGAAAATAAACCAAAAAGAAAATCTAGCATATGGATTCGCATTCTAGCATTTTGGCAAACATTTTAAAACAACGGTTAAACAATAATTGCGTATATATTCTTTTCTTCCTATTTTCTGTTGTTTTTGCTATTATTTTCCCATGCTTCATACAACTTTGAAAATATGCGATAAAATCATTGAAATTTGTTTTTACATTCTTTTTTGCGGCGTGCCTTTAATTTTAACCCCATGGAACTACGAATTATTTGAATTCAATAAAATGTTTTTGGTCTATATTTTGACGGTTGTTATTTCTTTGGCATGGATTGTGAAAATACTCCTGCAAAAAAAAGTGGAAATCAGACACACCCCGCTTAATCTTTTTTTGCTGCTATTCTTAACCGGACAGGTTTTGGCCACCACTGCTTCAATTGACTTGCATATTTCAATTTTTGGCTACTATTCACGCTTTCACGGAGGTCTTTTATCAAGCATAAGTTACGTGATTTTATTCTTTGCTTTCATAAGCAACATAAATGATATGGGCGGCCTAAAACACTTGAAAAAACTTTTATTCATCGCTTTTTGCACTGCCTTTTTTGTCTGCATATATGCGATTCTCGAACATTTTGGTATTGATAAAAATCTCTGGGTCCAAGATGTGGAAAACCGGGTTTTCTCAACGTTCGGACAGCCGAATTGGCTGGCAGCGTATATCACCATTCTCATTCTGCCTGCCGCGGGAATGGGATTGTCTTTGTTTTTTAATTTTGATATTAAAAATAAAGGTTTAAATATAAAAACGTCTTTCTTGCTTCTTCTTTCCTATCTCCTCTTTCTTACTTTCTATCTTGCTTTGCTTTTCACAAAATCCCGCTCCGGTTTTATCGCTTTTTGGACTGCCGATCTCATTTTTTGGCTGCTTATTTCTGCGAAACTTGTCAAAACAGATTTTAAGCTGTTTATTGCAAAACTCGCCACTACTAACGCCGTATTATTAATAATCACTTTTTTGGTCGGGGGCGCATCTCTTGGTCCTTTGGAAAAATATTCATTTCCCAAACTAACAGAGAAAAGACAATCCATAGTAGAAACACAAAAAGAAAAACCAAGCGGAGAATCTCTGCTGGAAACCGGCATCACCGAATCTGGAGACATCAGAAAAATCGTCTGGCAGGGAGCGTGGGATATTTTTTTGCATAATCCGATTCTGGGAACCGGCCCTGAAACATTCGCCTATTCCTATTATCAATTCCGTCCGTCCAGACACAACATGACGTCGGAATGGGATTTTCTTTATAATAAAGCCCATAATGAATTTTTAAACTACCTCGCCAATACGGGACTCGTCGGGTTTGCAACCTGGATGGCTTTTATTTTGTCATATATTATTTGGTTTTTAAAAAATGTGCTGTTTAATCAAAACCGTAAATACTACGTTGTTTTGTGTTCGCTTTTTACCGGCTGGCTGACAATTCTTGTTACTGATTTTTTCGGTTTTTCAGTTGTTGTGGTTTCGCTTTTTTTCTTTTTGATTCCCGCGGCTTCGGTTCTTCTTGATAATAAAATCGCGCTTAAAACCTTTAGACTTCACTATCCCAAAACAATACTCGGCATGCTTATTGTCTCAACAATACTGGGTGCTTCCTATCTTATTTGGACTCTTTTTATGATGTGGCGCGCGGACACTTTTTTTGCCAAAGGCTACCGTCAAAACCGGGCGTCACAATACATCCAGTCATATGAAAATTTGACAAAGGCAGTGCAGCTTAATCCGTTTGAGCCATTCTTTGCCGACGAGCTGGCATTTACATCCGGCATTCTCTCTGTGGCCTTGGATAAACAAAATGAGGCAACTCAAAGCGCCTCGGTTTTAAAAGAACAGGCAATTGCTATTTCTGAAAAAATTGCCTTGGAAAATCCCCGGAATCTAAATTATGTAAAATCAAGAATCCGCCTCTATTACACCCTGTCTTCTTCTGATCCGAAACTGAAAATCGAAGTTTTGTCTTCTTTGGAAAAAGCGCACAAACTCTCACCCACTGATCCGAAAATATCTTATAATCTTGGCATTGTGTACGCGCAGGCCGGACAAATTGAAAATGCAGAAAAATACTTTTTGCAAACTATTTCTTTAAAACCGGATTTTCGCGACGCCTACTATGGATACGCGCTTTTCCTCAAAGACCAGGGAAAAATAAAAGAGGCCAAAGACAATTTGAATTTTATTCTGACAAAACTGATACCCAACGATCAGGAAGCAAAAAAGAAAATGGAAGAATGGAAGGCTGAATAATTCTTATGTATAAAATCGTCACTGTTCCGAATGCGATTCTAAAAAAACCGGTTCGAAAAATCGCTGAAATCGATAACCGGATTAAAAAAATTGCTATTGAGATGGCAGAAACCCTGGAAAAACTTGACCACCCAAAGGGCGTTGGTCTTGCCGCCAATCAAGTCGGTCTTGATTTGGCAATTTTTGTTTTCCGCGACCATAATAAAATCCGTCCGATTATTAATCCCCAAATCATCTGGCATTCCAACAGCGAAGTTTTGGACCAAAGAGAAAAAAACACAATGCTGGAAGGATGCCTTTCGATTCCCAATTATTACGGAACAGTGAAGCGCTATGATCGTGTTAAAATTTCCTACTTGGATTTGGACGGAAAAATCCGCGAAGAAGAATTTGGCATGCCGGAAGCTGTTATTATCCAACACGAAACAGATCATTTAAACGGAAAGTTATTTATCGAAAAACTGCTGCAGCAAAAAGGCAAACTGTATAAATATCAAGACAATAAGAAAGAAGAACTCGTGGAAGTACAAATATGAAAATAGCTTTTTTCAGCTCCTCACGTCTGGCCCTGCCTTTGCTCGAAAAACTAAACTCCGATTTCGCCGTCAAATTGGTTGTCACAAACGCCGACCGATTGGTTGGAAGATGTGGAAAATTAACGCCATCGCCCTTAAAGTTATGGGCAAAAGAAAATAATATTCTCTGCGAAACCCCGACAACTTTGAAAAATGATGCCGGAAAATCTTTGGCGGAAAAAATAAAATCATTGGAAATTGATTTGGCAATTGTTATTGATTATGGAATGTTAATTCCGGAAATAGTTTTTTCTGCACCAAAATTCAAAACCATAAATATTCATTTCTCGCAACTTCCAAAATACCGCGGCCCGTACCCGGATGCATTTGTTGTTCTGAATGCCGAAAAAGAAACGGCCGTTTCTTTTGTTTTAATCGATCAGGGATTTGACACCGGAGACATCATCGCGCAAATTATTGAACCGGTTTCCGGAAGTGAAACCGCGCTTCAACTGCACGAAAAATTGTATGAAATCACATTTCAAAATATATCCTATATTATCACTTCATGGGCTAATTGGAATATGAATAAAAATTATAATCATAATAATGATTATAACCTACACATAAGCCTTTTTTTCCCGCCAAAAAAACAGGATAATTCACAGGCTTCCTTCACAAAATTGCTATGCCGCGATGATGGCTTTATTCCGCTTACAACTCTACAAAAAATTACTAGCGGTCAAAAAATAGAATTGATGGATCTTCCAAAACTGATAAAAAACAACGCGTCAAAATCTTTGCTTGAAAATACAAAAGCTTTTTACTTTTTGCTTTTTGCTTTTTACCTCTCTCTCTTTCCCTGGCCCGGAATATGGACAAGTATTAAAATACAAAATATTAACAAGCGCCTAAAAATTCTCAAACTCCATTTATCTCGTGAAAAAATAATAATTGATAAAGTACAGCTGGAAGGGAAAAAACCTGTGTCCTGGAAAGAATTTTCAAGGGCTTACAAAATATTTATACCAGTCTTACTCTGATTTGCAGCTTTTTCTAGAGCGAAAAAGCAGAAATGTTATTTTGTTCTGGGATGGGTTTTTGACATTTCGACAAATTCTCCGTCAAGTTTGATGTAGTAGGTTTCAACGTCCAGACGCGGAAAAAGCGCTTCTATTTTTCTTTCGGCTTCCAAAAGATCGTTTTTATGACGGATAAAATTCCCCTCTGTCCCATATGCCGCGCAGTCCTCGTGATTGAGTAAAACCACTTTTTTAATCTTGTGAAACTTGTTGGAAATTTCGACTTGTTTTAACACCGTATAGAAATCGTAGACGCCACCGGCAACGGCCACACGGTCATAATTATTTCTGCCAATATTTTTGTCTGCGAAATCTCTGATTTTTGATACGAATCGGAAATCAATGCAGGAAATAACGATAGAATCACAGATATGCATTAAAGTGTAATTTTAATTTAGAATTTCGATTCAAAAACAAACATTACTTTTTCTTTGCTTTTTTGGCAGGAATTTTTGCTTTTGCCATCCTTGTATTTGGCTTCTCTTCTTCTTTCGGCTTTGACTCTTTTATCAGCTCTTCAATTGTCATGGTTTTTACTTTCACCACTTTTGGATTTTTTGCCTCTTGCGCCTTCTCAGCTTTTACAGACACTGTTTCCGGCTTTTTGTTTTCCAAAACAACTGTTGTTGTTATTTGTTTCATTTTCCCTGCGACGATAGTAGTGGTGTTTTTCAGTTTTCTTAAACATTTTGTGCAAACCCTCAGGGTTTGAGGCACTAAATTAATTACAGTTTTCACAACATGTAGATTTGGGCGGAAAAGCCGATGTGTTCTTTGTTTACTGTGTGAAACAAAATGTCCCCGCATTGTTCCTTTATGACAAATAGCGCATTGGTATGACATGTATAAGTCTCCTTAAAGATAGGCTATAATATAGCATAAGGATAAAATAAATTAAAGAGGCAGAGTAAGCTAATTCTCATATATTGTATATGATTCTGTTTATCATTCACTTTATCATCTTGATATTCTCTGTTATTATCCATGAAATTTCCCATGGGTTTGTCGCCGACTTGTTGGGAGACCCCACTGCTCGAATTTCCAAACGCCTGACCCTAAATCCCATCCCTCATATTGACCCGTTAATGACGCTTGCGATCCCTTTGCTCCTAATTATGTCTGGTTCGCATGTGGTTTTCGGTGCTGCAAAACCGGTACCTGTTGATCCGTTTAATTTCCGAGAGCCAAAAAAAGATCTGGCGCTGACTGCCGTTTCCGGACCCATAGCAAATCTGCTGATTGCCTTTTGTGCTTCCCTGATTCTGCGTTTGTATCTGAATTACGCTGGCAATACCAATATTGATCTTTTTTTTGCCGTTATTGTGCGCTATATCGTGGAATTGAACGTCTTTCTGGCGGTTTTCAATTTGCTGCCTATTCCTCCCATGGATGGATTTAAATTTGTCGGAGGCATTTTGCCGGACAACCTCGCTTCTGAATGGTTTTCTCTGGAAAGATACGGCATGGTACTGCTTTTTATACTTCTATTCGCTTTCCCAAGCGTCATCAATCAATTTGTCTTTCCGGTTTCTACAACAATCATAAATTTAATGCTGCACTAAATAACTCTTCTTTTTGTGTCTTTTCCGCAAGAATTTTTTTTATTGCAGTCATACCAATTATTCCAGATATTCTAAATATTCCAGGTATTCTAAATATTCCAGGTATTTCAGACATTCCAAACATGTCAATATTTCACGCAGTTTTGCGCACGTGCATAAAACTGCGTTGTTAAATAAATATTTGTTTTGATTAACACGTGTTCATAATCAACACATATTCATAATCAACACGTGTTCATAATCAACACGTGTTCATAATCAACACATATTCATAATCAACGCTTATTTTCAACGCTTGCTTCCTGTTGTGTTATTGACAATAATTTTGTTTTTGATAGAAGAACAACATATGACACCAGATGCGGCAAGAATGATAGCAACGGGATTAACACTTGCTCCAGCAATTTTAGTAGCAGGTTGTGCCCATGTTGAACAATTGGCAATCGCCCAAAACCAGTAAGGAAGCGAAGTGGCCAGAGCCATAAATTCTATGCCCCTTCCTCAATCAGTAAACCGTCTGAATCCTAATTCAAGAATACGCGAGGTTGAAAAAGAACAAGATGGAAATATGATCATAGAAATGGATTTCACCAGACTCTCAAACCCCCAGCTTTGATAATCATTGAAGATAAGTCTGAGAACCATTTCGGCTTTTTCCTCTAAGTCCAGACACACAACTTAGAATAATGAGAGATATACAAATCGCTGGTGTTCTTGTGCCTTCTTATCCGCAAGGCGAAACCATGGATGAAATTCTAGCAATGATGGCCAAAATAGAAACTGCTCTAGTCAAAGAATTGAAGCGCACAAAACCACCCAAATAGTGTCCATCTGACCTGATTACAGCCGATTGACACCGGATTCATAATTTGCTACCATAAATTTGTTCTACCAGAAACGTGTGAGCAAGGATTTTTCCACCAACAATCTCTGGATCGGGCAATGGACCAGTCTTGAAAGCCTGATGGTTGAAAGCTGTCCGCCCACTTGAATTTCCGGGGAAAAACCTTGCCTAAACTATCGACCTGGTAGAACTTTTTTTTCATAACAGCCACAAGCAGGTCTACAGTTTCTGCAAAAATTTGTTACAATTAATTATCTTGTTTGGCCGAGATAGCTCAGTGGTAGAGCAACTGTTTTGTAAACAGTAGGTCCCGAGTTCGAGCCTCGGTCTCGGCTCCAAAAAAGGAAAACCACAGGAATTATTTATTGAAGTATTCGCTTCCAAGAATCACTAAAAATTCAGCATCTTTTGGTTTTAATTCTTCTTTTGGCAAAACAGCAACTTCGGCGTTGTAGATTTTAGCCAGATTGCTAGCAATTTGCTGGTTTGTACCCATCAGATCAACCACCACGGTTTTTTTATAATCCTTACTCTTTGCATCATCCCTATCAACAACCATAAAATCCTTTGACCTTGCCTTTAAATCGCTTTCCGCGGTTTTTGTTAGTCCGACCGTTTTTGTCCCATTGTAAATAACAACTTTATAAAGTGCCGATATTTGTGCTGACGCGCTTGCCTGCACTGCTGATGTCGTACTGTTCTGGCTTTCTTCTGGTGTCATATTTACCGGCGCGATATCGATTATCTTACTAATTGAGGGCCTGTACAAAATTGCTTTTTTGATTTTTTGGTAAATTAAAACTTTATCCCCGTTTTGCGCATTAATAAAAAACGACTGGTCTTTTAATTTATCCTTGTCTGAAACCGTAGCAACAGCTGGTTCTTCATCTTTGGGCAATTCTAAAATCTTTCCGACTCTCTCCACTAATTCTTTTGCCTGACTTTTGGCCACTTCCGTCGGATTGTCCAGCATTTTTTTTGCACCCTGATATTTAGCATAAAAATATACGGAAGGAATAAGGGTCAAAACGATTATTAATATTCCGCCAACTGCGACAAGGGTTTTTTGTGAAAGAATTTTAAGCATAAAATTATTATATGCAATTTCCCATATATTAACAACTTTTATTTTAAAAATACGGTGTATAAAAACGGCGCAAGAGGCAAGGATAAGTGAAAAAGTAATAGACCCACACCACACAACCCAACTAAAGACCTTATTTTTTCTTCGCGACCAAAAGCCCAATCGGGGCTTGACCCAAAAAATATAGTATCGCCTCAAAGAAAACAGCGATGACAGTGACCGGAATAAGCAGGAAAAAAAGCAGAGGATTCTTGTTTATTGTGTGATTTTTACCTGTCAATAAATTTGCAAGCGATATGGCAAAACCCAAAGAACTGTATTCCGGCGCCCAAAGACCTCTCTCTTCCAATACACTAAAACCCAATCCGTCAAGCATGGATTTTAATCCCCTGCTGGTAAAATGAAATAAGTGCCTTGGCATATCCAAATGAAGCCAAAATTTGCCATATACCAATGATTCAAGGGACATAAATCTGGGATATTCAATAACAACAATTCCTCCCGCACCAATCAGATTTTTTGCCTTTCTGATATACGCTTTTGGGCTGCTTATATGCTCAAGGCTTTCCCAAAAACAAATGCACTGAAATTTTCTATCTGTTTTCCATTTCAGAAAATCAACCTTTGCGACTTTGGGATTTTCCACCCCGGACGTTTCGTTTTCAAGGTTAAAGACCTTATATTTCTTCCCCAAACTTTCAGCAAATTCACCCTCTCCACAACCTACGTCTAAAATTCTACCTGTCTTTAAATATTTTTGTACTAAAATCCTGCGCCGTTTTTGAAACAGATAAAAGATTTTCTTTTTGAGAAAACCCAATATTCCTTTTGGTTTCCAGTATGTTCCTGGATAGAACTTCTTCAAATTTTTCGGCACCGGGTTTGTAAAACCGATTTCGCAATAACTGCAATAGTCCAGATTGTACATGCCAAAAACACAAAATTTCCTGACTAGTCCGGTGTTTTTACAAATAGGACAGGAGGGTTTATTTTTAGGTTTGGAAAATATTTTCTGCCCCAAACCTGTTTTTGTCAGAAAATATTGCCATAAAACCCTAAACGTCAAAAAGCCGTAAAACAAAGATGTATAGAATTTGGCGCCTCTTTTTGCACCCCGATAAAAAGTTTCAACGGCAACACTTTTGATACTGCATTTTGTCAAAATGGCACCTGTGATCAATTCAAAACTGAAAATATAGTCATTGCTCATTTCGTTTATGTTTATTTTTTCAAAAATTTCTTTTGTATAAACTCTAAAACCCTGATGAAAATCCAAATTTTTGGTTTCAAAAATATAATTATGCAGTTTGTTTAAAAAAAGAAGAGGAAAATATTTCCATAAAAACATTCCTTCCCGAAAAACATTTGTCTCTTTTGTAAACCTGTTTCCCAAAACTAAATCGGCGCCGTTTTTTATTTCCAAAATAGCTTTCTGGAGCGCGCTTGTACGATATTCTCCGTCTGGCGGCAATTCGACAATAATATCAGCACCCCTTTCCAGCACCAAAGATATGCATCTTTTTAAATTTCCGCCGTATCCAAGATTACGGCTGTTTTGAAATGATTTAAGGTTTTTGCATTTTTTTGCTATTTCATATGTTTTATCTTCGGAACAATCATCCACCAGAATAATTTCCTGAAATATTCCTTTGGGGATGGTCCAAAGAAAAAAAGTCAGAGTTCTTGCGGCATTATATGCGGGCAGAATAAGAATTGTCTTTTTCATTTTTTATGGTAGATAAAAATCCGGTCGTTTGGGGCAGGAGTTATCTTATAAAATGAACGAAGAGAAAGTTCCGGGCGTGACATGTCAGAAAAATAAACCGGAAGTATTGTTTCTTCATAATCGTCCAACACACGTTCCAAATTATCATATGGCCGATAATCAAACATCGCAAATGATCCATCGTTTACGCGCTTACTGTATAGTATAATCCAATCCGGATTGTCGCGAAAGTCATAAATATAGCGGGGAAGAATTTTTCTATTTTTGGGAAAAATAATGGAATTTGTCAAAGAAATGCGGTTGATAAACACAACTTTGTTATTTAATTCGTACATTAAAGGTTCGTGGTCGCGATTCAAAGATAAAAAAACCGTTTCGCCTTTTTTAGCATGAACTTTCAAATAGTTGGCAACGGCTTCGTCTGGAAGCTCGTAACCTGTTTTTATTTCCCTTACAAAATCATACAAAAAAACTCTCTGCTTGGACGGCGTTAGAAAATTGGTGAAAACAAAGATACTAAAGACAAGAAAACCCGCTATTTTATTCTTTTGCCAAAGCCAGTTGACTACATATGAGCTTAAAACCAACAAATACGGAAAGATCAACATTGTGTATCTGATTTGAATAAATGTGGTTTCAACAAACGCAACCGTCGTATACGCAGCCATTAACGCCAGAAAAAATACCGGAAGAAAAATGAGCAGTATTAAATCTTCGCCTAATTTTTTGTTGGTATATTTATAAATAACAATTAAAGGCAATAATGTGCAAAACAATAAGGGAAAGCCGTTATTTTCCATAAAAGGAAAAAATGCTTGTCCGAAAAAGAAGATAAAATCGTAGAAAAAACGTTTTAGTCCCAAAAACACAATTGCCCCAAAACCAGGAGATGGCTTCATCCATAAATGCCAAGGCAGCGTAAAAAGCGCGATCAGTAAACTTAGCCCCAGATACCAAAGAGTGAATGAAATAATCTCTTTTTTGTTCCTTTTTATCAAAAAGTATATAAGAAGTGTGAAAAAAACTGCCAGGAAAAACGCAGAAAACGATACATAATTTCCATAATAGAAAATAACGCCGGACAGGACAAAAAATAACTTATTTCTGATTCGCTTTTCGGCAAGCGACATCGCGCTGGAAAAAAAAATCATGCCAAAAAGAGAAACCAGACTGTAATAGCGGGCCTGAAAAGAAAATAAAATAAAAGGAACAGAGAGACAAGCAGCTGTAACTGTCATTAATGCAATTTTTTTATCTCTGGTGATTTTTAAAGCCAAATAATATAAAACGGGAATGGAAATTATTGATAATAAAATAAAAGGCAATCTGGCTGACAGAAAAGAGTCTTTGAAAATTAAAAAAGAGACAGCGACAAGATAATATTGCGCCCATGGTGAAATGTGGTTGATTAAATCGGAATTGAAGACGATACCATTACTGTATCCCAGAATATTCACTCCGTTCCAGCCTTTCGGCAATCCGAACTGAAGAATATTTCTCGCAAAAAGAGCGGTTTCCGCTTCATCTCCCCACAGAGGATGCATGTTGGCACCCAAGAAAACCAAAATACTAAAAATTATTGCAGGGATCATCCATGGATGTAAAAAAAGAAGTTTTACGGCCTTGTTCATCTCAAAAACATGATATCATATTTAGAAATTAGAATTTACATGCACAAATTTCTTAAACTTCGCAATGAACATCTTTGGGAATTATTATTTTTTGTCTTGATCTATTTCTTATCACAACTTCCTATCCGCGATTTTGATATCTGGTTCCATTTAAAAAGCGGCGAGTTATTCTCAAATTTGGGACACCTTCAGTTTACTGAACCGTTTTCGTTTGCCGCGTATGGCAGAAATTGGGTTCCCTATGAATGGCTTTTTCAAATTGTATCCTATCAAATTTCAAGAATTAATATGGCTCTGCTGCCTTTTTTTATCAGTTTTTTTGTTGTTTTAAATATTTTTTTCTTCATCAGAATTCTTGCGCTTTTTGGACTAAACATTTATTTCAGATTTTTTCTGGCATTTGTCTATTTTGTCGCGTCCTATGAATTCAATACCATAAGACCGCACGTTTTGGCCTATGCGTTTCTGATGCTAACTTTATACTTAATTTACAAGCGGTTAGTGCATGATAAAAAATGGCTTTATATTTCCCCTGTCTGCACTTTTGTCTGGACCAATCTTCATTCTTCATCCTTTATCTCCTGGGGGCTGATGCTGACTTTTTCGTTTCTTTCGTTAATTCAATTTTTATTCACAAAAGAAAAAAAATACTTTGCGGAATTTTGGGAATTGATGATTCTGGCCCTTTTAAATTTTGCGGTCACAATCACGCCTCCGCTTGGTTTTCGCGACTATCAGCTGCTTTGGAGCTTTTTTTCGGAGAGGGAATTTTTGGGCGTTTTTATCGCCGAATGGGGACCACCCCAACAGGAAAACATTTTTGGATTTTATCTTTATCTTGGTTTTTTCGCATTTGCAATCTGTTCGTTTGTGTTTGTTGTTTTGAAAGAGAAAAAGATTCTCTCAAAAATTATTTTAATTCCCCCGTTTATTATGGGTATTGTGGGTTTTCTGGCAACAAGAAACGTGATATTGGGTGTTGGCGGATTACTACTTATCATCGGATCTAATTTTTCTTTTATCAGTCGGCTGCTAACAACTAGGAAAAAGAAAATTATCGTCACTCTGTTTTTTATTCTTGCTGTTATTCTTAATATCAAACTTCTTGGTTTAAAAATGCATGAAGTGAAAACAATGCGTTTATATTTTCCCGTTCAGGCTGGCTTATTTGCCAAAAACAATCTGTCCGGAAAAATGTTTAATGATTATTCCTATGGCGGCTATCTTTTGTACGCAACATACCCAAAACTCCAGGTATTTATTGACGGCAGGGCTGATGTCTATTTATGCTGCGAAATGAAAGAATATCTTCTGCTTGCGGCAAACAAACATTTACGAGATGACGAATATCAGAAATTTTTAAACGGTTTTTTTAACAAATATCAAATTTCTTTTGCCATTGTTTCTCCTCAAAAACATAATATTTTCCGCAGGATAACAAAATTATTAAGCAAAGATCCTGATTGGACTCTGATTTTTTGGGATGATGATGCGCAGATTTTTGTCAAAAAAGACGGAAAAAACGATGGCATTATCAAATCTCTGGAAACGAAATACGCAACGCCCTATCTTCGTGAGCCATTCCCAAAAGATAAAATTGAAAAAAGCCTGTTTGAATATGAACGAATGGACGCGGTAGCTAAATCTGCCAGAACCTCCAATGCCATCGGCTATATTTTTCTATTGCAAAACGAATTTCAAAAAGCCAAAGACCGATTCAACGACGCCATAAACCGCGATCCAACTTTTGAATCGCCTTTTATGAATCTTGCGGAATTGGCTTTTAAGGACAGGGAGATAAAAAAAGCTATTGGTCTTTATCAAAAAGCCCAAAGCCTTGCTCCCGACAGAGGCCTAATCTATATCCGCTGGGGACAATTTATTTTAGAAGATACGCATGATAAAAATCTAGCTAGAAAGATCTGGGAAATGGGAATAAAAAATACCGTTGACGACGATGCAAGAAAAAAACTCGCAGAACTTCTACAAACACTTTGAGTTTTTATGGCAGTGGTATTTCACCAGGAGATGGTGATGGCGTTTCTGTGGTCACTGAAGAAGTTGGCAATAAACTGGGCGTTGTTGTCAAAGAAGGTGTTGGTGTTTCTGTTTGCGTTGGTGTTAAGGAAGGATCAATCTGCATGGAAATTATTGGCGTTGGAATCGGCGAAGCGGTGGGTGTCAGAAAACTATTGTTTTCTGATTGGCTGGTTGTCGTCGCATCCTTAACGGCAATTGCCATCCAGGAGAATTTGAGATCAACCGGCGCATTTTTATTCAATTTTATTTCAAAACCTTTTGTCGTTGACTTGGTCACAATATAGCGAATATCCCCTATTAAAATATCCTGCTCAAGCTTGATTTGCAGATCTTTCTGTTCAGTTGTTTCTCCAAATTTTTCCAGATTAATGCTGATATTTATATTCGGAATCTGGACGTATTCTTTTTCAAAATTTATTGAAACATTATCATAATCTTTTTTGATTAAAGCAAATCCGGCTGTATCTTTATTAAAAGTCGGACGGCCTATGAAATTAATTTCCCCTCTGAAAACTACCGATCCGATAAAATCAGCCCATTTGCCAACAATTAAATTATTGGCCGTCAATGTATCAATAACATTTAGTATACCCTCTATCAGGCTTGATCCTTTGACACGCAAATCTCCAGAGATTGTGGCCAAACCATCAACTGCTAAATTTATAACGGAAAAATTCTCGTTTCCAACTCCCACAACAGCACTTACTGTGGCGCTCTTTGATGCTTCCTGATGATTGGCATCTAGTGAATTTATTAGTTTGTCAAGATTTGCAATTTTATCGACAATAATTTCCAGTCCTTCAATTTTGTTGGCCTTTAAATTATTTACTGAAATTGTGTCAACTATTAATTTATTCATTATTGTTTCATCCTTAACTTCCAGATTATTCACAGTTATCGCGCCTGACTTCAGATTCGCAATGGCTGCGTCTTTTGCAACTATAATATTGTCATAGGATCGGCCGTTTGCATCAACCAATCCAAAGCTTTCTGGTTTTCCATCGCTTTGTGAATTTATGATCAGAAGCAGATCGTTTATGGAGTCGGGAACAGGCGCTGATGGATCAAACCATCCTGCCTGAACCATTACAACAATCGTATTGGGCTTGGGCCGCTTCCAATAAAACCAGGCGGGTTTTTCTTCTTTTGGACCACCGTCATAGTCTTCGAGAGAATATCCGATTATTCTTCCCGCTTTTGTCGCCTTCATAGCAACGCCTTTCTGGGTTGAAGTTGTCAGAGGGTCGCCCGGCTTTATATTTCCATTTTCGGTTGAAACTTTGGTATAAACATGACCCAACAATCCAACATTGGCCCAGTGCGGATCGTTGCTTCTTTCACCCAAATCCTCATCATTGTTATTGCTGGTTCCCGTAAACGTCACAACCCCCAAAGTCTGCTGGTCGTATGGTTTTTCCGATTGTTTGACAGTGTCGCTTGTATTCGAGGAAAATATCATGACATCTCCGGGTTCTGACGTGTCTTCCTGCTGCAGATACTCGGAATAATCACCATTAGCGCCGGATGCATTCACCCTGTAGTTTGTTCCTCCTGCCCTCCAATAAATACGGCCATTAGTGCCTCCCGCAGTTCCCGTGTAGCCGATGAAAAACTGTCCGTTTTCTCCTAATAAATTGGATCCATTGGCACCACTCCACACCCTAAATACAACGCGAGTATTATTTGCGCCGTTGCCAATATAGATCGTTTGGGCCTGAGCCTGGGTTGTTTGCGTTGAGTTGCCAATAAAAATTGTTTCTGCCGCGGTTTGGGTTCCTCCTGAACCTATATTTATAATTTTGGCAACAGATGAAGCACCAGTACCTATATTAATAATCGGAGTTCCCGAAGAATAGACGGATGTTCCAAGATTGATTGTTGCCGCAGATGTATTGCCGATTGTGATTGTTGTTGCGTTCGTCTGACCTATTAACAAAGTTCCAGCCGAATTAACATCCAAACCCTGGCTACCGGCAACGGTTATATTCCCGGCATTACTAACATCAAAATTTGGTGTGTTAATATAATCAGTAAACGTTCCGGTCATATTTATTCCGGTTGTCAACGTGCCGTTTGCCGTATCAGCAATAGTAATTCCATTTGTTATATTGCCGTTTGTATTAGTTATATCTAATCCGTTTATCAACGTCTGGGAACCAACATTTTGCTCTATTAATAATCCATTTGACACACTTCCTGAAGTTTGGTTTGAAAGCAATACGCCGTCTGCTGTTCCTTTGTTGGTTATTGTGAATGTCGTCGGAGAAGCAAGACCGGTTTCATTTGTGAAAGCAATATTTCTGCCTGTTGTTGTTGTGATTGTATTACCAGCCGCGTATGCATTTTGTAAAGTAGACGCCGGACCTGTTGCTCCAGTTGGACCAGCAGATCCGCTTATTCCTGTAGGTCCAGTATCACCCTGAGATCCGGTAAAGCCGGTTGTGCCCTGATTGCCGGTTGCGCCTGTTGGTCCGGTATTTCCCTGGTTACCCTGGGCGCCGGTTGCACCGGTTGGTCCGGTTGTGCCTGTAAGGCCGGTAAAGCCGGTTGTGC